>Scrappy_p2__coassemble_2385_pt1 | contig 7193 bp, 9 predicted proteins | sample Scrappy_p2__metabat2_high_PE_002 | metagenome-assembled genome bin Scrappy_p2 | reverse complement strand
CTAAAACAGAAGAAGAAAAAACAGAAGCGTAAAAGTTAGGAACTCGTTAAAAACGAGTTCTTTTTTCTTGACTATGTGGTAAAATAGTTGGGTAGAGGTGAAAATTATGGATTTTAATACAGAAGTACTTAAATATAAAGACGATTTCTTAAAAGACTTAAATACACTTGTATCATATGAAAGTGTTCGTGATGAATCAACGAAAGCTGAAAATGCTCCTTTTGGAAAAAACTGTCGTGACGTATTGGATGCCATGTTAGATATGGCTAAGCGTGATGGCTTTGAAACCAAAGACATTGATGGATATGCAGGCGTTGTTGAATATGGTCAAGGAGAAGAAACATTTGGTGTTTTAGGACACTTGGACATTGTGCCACTAGGCGAAGGATGGACAAAAGATCCTTTAAAAGTAACATTAGAAAATGGCTACATCTTTGGACGTGGTGTTATGGATGATAAAGGTCCTGCATTAGCTGGATACTATGCATTAAAGATGATTCGTGACTTAAACATTCCTTTGAAAAAAAGAGTCATGTTGATTACGGGATGCGATGAAGAATCAGGTATGGAATGTATGAACTACTATGTTGATCATGCCGAAGTTCCACAAATGGGATTTGTACCAGATGCCAATTTCCCAGTTATTTATGGTGAAAAAGGTGGCTTACATGTTGGCTTAGTAAGTAGTGATGCAACTGTCATCAAGAAACTTCATGCGGGAAGCCGTCCAAATATCGTGATTGGTAAAGCTGATGTCACAGTGGATGTCATGAGTTATCAACAAGAAGATTTATTTAAATTTTATTGTGCTACGCAAGGCGTTAAGGGTTCCATCAAAAGAAGTGAAGATGGTGTAACTTTACATATTGATGGTGCATTTGCGCATGCAGCTATGCCATATAATGGTGTAAATGCCGCCGTCTTATTGTTGAACTTTATTGGTGAAGCCTATAATGATCAACTTTCAAAAGATTTATATTTCTTACTAAAAGACTGGATGGGTAAACCAGTAGGTATTGAAAAAGATGGTTTATATATGTCTTTCTTGACAATGAATACGGGTATTGTCAATATGGAAAACAATGAAACAGACATCTTAATTGATATTCGTTATCCAAATGATACAAATGCCGATGAAATCATGTCAAAATTTGATGCAACTTGTGCAAACTTGACTTCAAATATCAAAGCAGAAAATCGTGGAGATTCAACACCATTATTCGTAGACCCAGATTCTCGTTTAGTGAAAGATTTAATGAGTGTCTACCAAAAATACACAGGAGATACTTTCTCTTGTCCAATCACAATTGGTGGTGGAACGTATGCTCGTAAATTTGAAAATTTTGTATCTTATGGACCAGAACTTCCAAATGAAGTGATAGAAACCGATGCTTTTGTAGGAGGATGTCACCAACGCGATGAAGGTATTAAATTAGATAACTTATTACAAGCTATCTGTATTTATGCCGATGCGATCGTGGCATTGTGCAGCTAATATGAGAATGCGTAAAGTAAAGTGGGCAACAGACTATTTGCCTACTGCGAGTTATTTAGTAAAAGAACCATCTAAACAAGCAGGAAACTGGAAAAAGCTATTGGATACAGATACTTTACATATCGAAATTGGATGTGGTAAAGGAAACTATTCTTTAGATATGGCTAAGATGTATCCAGATACTGGATTTATTGCGATTGAAAAGAATGAGAGTGCTGCAGGTATTGCCGCAAAAAAATACGATGAGGATACAGAAAAGAAACGTTTGAAACTGATTCAAGAAGATGCGAGTTCCATTGGAGAATGGTTTGGTCCGCGTGAAGTGGATGTGATCCATTTGAATTTCTCGGATCCATGGCCTAAAAAGCGCTATGCGAAAAGACGTTTATCCAGCGCTACTTTTTTAGATCAATACAAGCGTATTTTATCTTTCAATGGTGAAATCCAAATGAAAACCGATAACAGTGCTTTATTTGAGTATAGCTTGATTGAATTTCAAAATGCTGGTTTTAAGATGGTTGAAATCAGTGTAGATTATCGTCGTGAAAAACATGATGAAGATGCGATTACAGAATATGAACAAAAATTCATTTCTTTAGGTCAACCAATTTATCGTTGTGTTTGGAGATATGCACATGACTGAACTTCGTAATAAAGATGAATTTTTAAACGCATTAACAAATTCAGGCATTCAAGTGATGATGTTTACGGCATTTTGGTGTCCAGACTGTATGTACATCAAACCTTTCTTGCCTGAAATTGAAGAGCAATTTAGTGATTTACAGTTCTATTCTTTAAATCGTGATCATTGTATGGATATTGCGATTGAATATGAAGTGATGGGTATTCCTAGCTTTATATGTTTCAAGGATGGAAAAGAAATATCAAGATTTGTTTCTACACTTCGCAAGACAAAAGAAGAAATAGAAGCATTTCTGAATCAGACAATAGAAAGTGAGAAGGAAATATGTTAAAGGATTTAATGCATGCGATCTTCAATGAAGATGTTGAAGAAGACGATGAAGAAGAAGTCGTAGAAGAACCTGCGAAACAAGAAGAAGTAACACCTGAACCTGTTGTTGCAGAGCCACAAGTTCAAGAAGAAGAAGTTGTAAAGCCAGAGCCAATTTTAAAGGAAGCAGAAAGCTCTATTGAAACGGATCCTGAAAACTTTATGAATTCTCCTATTTTTGAAAAGGCGATTATTCAACCTAAGCCTAAGAAAACAACAATTTTCCAAGGCTTAGATGTCGATTCGATTGCGCAAGAAGAGGCAAAACCGAAACAAAAAGTGTATAAATATGATCGTCATAAATCCGTAAAAGTACGTCGTGTTGCCGAAGATTTAGATTATCAACCAGTCATTTCTCCAATCTTTGGAAATGTGGAAGATTCTAAAAAAGAATTTGATAAAGTGCACGATGCGATTACGTTAAACAAACCAGAAGATGAAGATTTCTCAAAGATCTTATCTCCAATGTATGGAACATACTTACCAAGTATGCAGCCTGCGGATTCCATTCCTGAATACAAGGTTGAAGGATCAAAGAAAAATATGAATCTTTCTGAAATGTTAGAGAAGCCAAAAAAGGAAACCAACAAACAAGAATCGTTATTTGACAAAGAAGGTGAATAAAATGGCTTATCATTTTATTGGTATTAAAGGAACAGGTATGGCTGCCTTGGCATGTATCTTACATGATGAACATAAAGAGGTCACAGGTAGTGATATCGATAAATATATCTTTACAGAAGATGGATTAAGAGCACGTCATATTCCAATCTATTCGTTCAGTTCTGCTAACATCAAGGACAATGACACAGTGATCATTGGTTTATCTTTTGATCAAACGCATCCGGAAGTGAAAGCAGCGATGGACAATCCAACTGTAAAAACATATTATTATAATGAATACTTAGGTATTTTATTAGAGTCATACAGTTCCATCTGTGTTGCGGGAACGCATGGTAAGTCCACAACAACAGGTATTTTAGGCCAAGTTCTTTCTTTACAAGATGAATGTGCATACTTAATTGGAGATGGCCATGGCTATATGCCAGAACATGCCAACCATTTTGTATTAGAATCTTGTGAATTTCAAAGACATTTCTTGGCATATCATCCAGATTATGCGATCATCACGAATATTGAATTGGATCACATTGACTACTATAAAGATATGGATGATTATGTATCGGCATTCCAAAGTTTTGCAAACCAAGTCAAAAAAAGCATTGTCATCTTTGGGGATGATGAACACCTTAAAAATCTACACTACAATGTGCCAGTAACTACATATGGTTTAAAGGATGGCAATGATTATCAAGCCATTCATATAGAACAAGGCCCATTTGGTATGCATTTTGATTGTAAGCATAATGGTGAAATTCTAGCTCACGTTGAATTAAATGAAGTGGGAGATGCCTTTATGCAGGATGCCTTAGGATGTTTTGCGCTAGCCCATATGTTAGGTATGCCAGCCGATATCATTGTACAAGGCTTACAAGACTACAAAGGAATCGCTCGTCGATTTGTGATTGATGAAGTCAAGGATAGTGTATTAGTCGATGACTATGCACACCATCCAACAGCGATTCGTCTAATGATTGATGCAGTTCGTAAAAAATATCCAAAAAAGAAAATCGTAGCGTTATATAAACCAGATCGTTATTCACGTCTACAATATTTCTTGGATGACTTTGCGAAGAGTTTAAATACAGCGGATCAAGTATGTTTACTGGATTTCCCTAAAAATGCCGTAAGAGAAGATGAAACAATCACAGTCACAATTCAAGATTTAATGGATCGTTGTCCTAATGCGATTTTATTAGATGTAGATGATGCTTCAGCTGAAAAGTTAAAAGAATTAGCTCCAGCAGCCTTCGTCTTTATGTCTAGTAAGGACATCTACTTATTGAGAGATAAATTAGAAAAAATCTTATAAGAGTATCTAAGGATAAAAGTCTATACCTTTTCATTAGGATATAGGCTTTTTGTTCTGTTAAGACAGAAGAAGTGAAATCATATCCTATGGAAAAACATTGACCTAAGACGAAGCTAAAAACTAGGAAAGGTGGGTATGTATTTATGAAAAAACCAAAGGTGGCTTTTATCTGCGTACATAATTCGTGTCGTAGTCAAATTGCGGAAGCATTGTCAAAACATCTTTCTTCAAGTGTATTTGAAAGCTATTCCGCTGGAACAGAAACAAAACCACAAATCAATCAAGATGCCGTACGTTTAATGAAAGACATGTATCAAATAGACATGGAAAAAACACAATATTCCAAACTGTTGTCAGAAATACCGCAAGTAGATATTGTGATCACAATGGGATGTAATGTAAATTGTCCTGCAATTCCATGCAAATATAGAGAAGATTGGGGATTGAGTGATCCTACCGGAAAAAATGATGTGGAGTTTTCAAAAGCCATTCACTCCATTCATACGAAAATACTTGAATTAACAGAGAAAATAATAAAGGATGAGCTGATTTCAAAGAAAATATGAAAAAACAACATGGTCATACATCGATTTAAGCATATCCTGTTTTGAAGAGTATAGAGATATGTGAGTGTTAAATGAAAGCCTGCGTTTATGGTGAACATGTTCATCATTTCCCTAAATTTTGCGTCTAGAATGTATTTTATGGAAGTGTTTGAGTAATTCGACACTTCCTTTATTATTTGTAGCGTTTACACACTTGTGAAAAAAGTTTCAAAATAAATAGATAAGTTAGAAAGTTCATGTTATAATCTTTCTGAGGTGGTATTGTGAGTTTAGATATCTTTATGAGTACATTAGCTCGTGCATTTTCATATGTGTTACCCATCGTTGGTGTCATCGCATTAATTTATATGATTCTTTTTTTGAAACAATTGATTGAAACTTTAAAACAAGTTTCAAAAACATTGGATACGGCCAATGATCAATTGAAAAAACTAGATGCGCCATTAAAAACGGCAGAAAATATTTCAAATACGGTGGATGAGATAAATCAAACCGCAAAAGAAGCATTTATAAATGTGGTTGGTGCGTTCAGTGAAAATGTACAAAATGCCAAAGACTGGTTTCAAAGTAAAAAAACTGGAAAAGAAAGCATAGAAACAAAGGAGGATGAATGACATGGATGAAAAACAATTAATTGATGATTTAGAAAAAGAATCGATGCTAGAGCTTGAAGTAATGCATGAATCCGAAAATACAGATAATGAAAGAATTATTGAGGGTGCCAAGAGCAAAATCGAAAAATTATTCGATGATGTGCGTGACTTATTAAAGGATGCTTCAGATCCTGAAAAGGTTAAGGAAGCATTATCGCAGGCAAAAGATGATGTGAAAGATATTCTTTCTTCGACAAAGGATAAAGTGGTTGAAGTAAGTGAAAGTGAACAATTTAAACAGACAATGTCAGCTGGAAAAGAATTCTTACAGGGTACAGCTGGATTGGTTGTTGATGGCTTTAAATATGGAAAAGAAACACTAAGAAAAAATGATTCTTTGCGCAAGGTGATTGATAAGGCGGATGAAAAAGTCGATGAAATTCGTACGAATGATTCTGTTATTCGTGCCGTTGATAAAGCAGAAGAAGTAACGGGTAAAGCTACCGAAGCATTGTTTAGTGGATTAAAGAAGATTTTTAATAAGGGGGACGAATAGGAATGAAACGAATTACCATTTATGATGTTGCCAAAGAAGCCGATGTCTCATTGGCAACTGTATCACGTGTTATTAATGATAGTAATGTAGTGCGTGAAGATACACGTATGCGTGTTCAACAAGCGATTGAAAAATTGGGTTATAAACCAAATGCGATTGCGCAAGGTTTAGCATTGTCTAAAACTACGACAATTTCAATCGTAATGAGCGAGAAATTGTTTGCGTACAACGCAAAAATCTTGAATGGTTTGATGGATGTCGCAAAAATCTATAACTACAACATCATGTTCCATACAACAAGCAAGGGAATTTCAAAAATGCAGGATGTGATTGAATCTATTATTAAATCACGTGTCGATGGTGTTATCTTGTTTAACGACAACTTCTCAGAAGATGAAATGGAAGTTTTACATGAATACCAAATTCCAATGGTTGTAGTTGGAAGTAAATTAAAAGGCCAAAAGATTGGTAACGTTGGAAATGTATATATCAACTTCGAACGTATGGCTTATGAATTTGTGAATGAATGCTTCGAAAAGGGCATTGATGATATCTCTATGGTAGAAGATAAATTGAATCTTTCTATGATGGAACAATTAAAAGCGGGTGTAGATCGTGCTTATGCAGAAAAAGGATTGGTATTTGATAAGTATGTTACATACGATGATAGCTACAAATCAAGCTACACATTCTTATCAGACTACTACAAGAACCACAAGCCAAGTCGTATGGTCATCACATTCCGTGATTCTCAGGCCATCGCTTTAATGAACGCATGTAAAGAATGCGGATATTCAATTCCAGATGACACAGAACTTGTATGTATCTTGAACTCAAAATATTTGACAATGATGCGTCCAACAATTTCAACTTACAACATTCCTGAATATGATTTAGGAGCTGTTGCGATGCGTTTACTAACTAAGATGTTAGTGGAAGATGAGACGGTTAAACAGAACAAAGATATTGAAATTTCATTCTCAAAATTATTTAGAGAAACTACAAAGTAAGAGTTCGTTTTGAACTCTTTTTTTATAT
>Scrappy_p2__coassemble_1632_pt1 | contig 10440 bp, 8 predicted proteins | sample Scrappy_p2__metabat2_high_PE_002 | metagenome-assembled genome bin Scrappy_p2 | reverse complement strand
ATATTCCATATCAATTAATTCGCTGAACCGTTCATCGAATGATAATTGACTGTATTCTGGGTTTGCACTTTGTAATTCATATTGTTCTGCAATAACTGGTAATCTCATTTTCTTCAATTTTTCTATCAATTCACTCTTATCCATTGTTCTTGCCTCCGTAATAGTCTTTTCCTCGCACAAAGGCATGCATATCACATTCACTTTGTACATTATCATTTTTATCTTTCAAATCTTGATTTGACTGTAATATCATCTTAATATTTTTATAGCCAGGCTGACTGATGTGATCCAACGCCAATTGACACGCATTTTCCAGTCTGGTTTTTCCATATTTATCTGATAGTTTCAACAATGACATACAACCTTTATAAGCTTGTTCTTCAACTTTATAACGATCAAATAGTTTGGAAACTAAAATCGAAGTATTGTCTCCAATAGAGGCAGCCCACTTCATAAAACGGTCTTTGTTCCATTGAAATTTTTGGTGATTCTCCGGCATATGACTTTCATTTGTTGAGTATTGATTGATACGACCATATAATCGATCATGGGTACAAATTTGATTCATTTTATAATATACAGTTACAGTTCTTTTTGTGACTTTTACATCTACATAATTTCCAACGTATTCATATGGCACAGAATAATTCATTTTTTCTATCGAAATATGATAATTTAATTGAACTTTAGCTCGTTTCCATACACTCAACTCAAATGGCTGTTCAGGCAGAGCTTTCATAAACGGAAGTTCTTCGTCTAAATATACGCTTTTTCTGGAACCTTCCTTTTTCTGAAAAGGTCTGTTATTGAAATTGTCCAATTCTTTGATAATTGCTTTGTTTAGGTCCTCAAACGAAAAGAATTTCCTGTTTCTAAGTTTACCGACAATGGCTACTGTACAATCTCCAACCGCGCCTTCAACAGCTGCCTTATCTTTAGGCTTACGCACTCTTGTTGGAATAATAGTTGTATCATAATAGTCTGCCATTTCCTGATATGATTTGTTTAATATTGGATCCTCATATTTCTTGTTTTGGATAATTCCTACTTTTAGATTGTCTGGAATCAGAAGCCTTGTAACTCCGCCAAAATAACGGTAAGCCTGGATATGGCAATCGACCCAATCATTGATTTTCATGCTTGGACATGCTTGAACATAACTGTACATACTAAATGGTAATGTTGCCTCGAATAAATATGCAGGGATTGCTTCTCCTGTGTAACGATCATACACATACATACGGGTGCCATTCCAATCAACCATCATTTTATCACCCGGTTTATGATTGATATGCATCGTAAGATTATGCTTTTTAACGTAATCACGATATCGTTCGCAAAAGTAGCTATACTGGTAAAAAGGACTCTTGATTGACCGACAATCATCAACATATTCTTCCCATAGCAGTTTGATTGTGGTTCCTGGCTTTAACAGTTCCTTATGGATGTAATCAAAATCAGGTTGCTTAATGGATAAATTGATTTTCATCTCCTGTTCAAATAATAAATTTTGGACATCTGATTCACTGAGATCTTTAACAGATGACCAACACACTTTTTTGTCATCAGCTACATTAAAAATTTTTCTTATTGTATCTCTTGAAATTTTAAGAGATACAGAAATCTGTCGCTGACTATAGTTTTGTGATCTCATTTCCAAAACTTTTTTAACATCTCGCATAAAAAAACACCTCCTAATCGCAAGACTAGATAAGTATACTTACTTACCTGTTTTTATCTTACAACAGGAGGATGATAGTTTATATCTACAATATAGGTGTGGACTTATACAACGGATTCAATGGACTTCGTCACCGTATCAACTGGACTTATTTTACCGTATTGGATGGGCTTACCCATCCGTTATATTCAATAGGATTTATAATCCTTATTTTTTATACTATGATATATATTTAAAACAGAAACTAGAAGTATATAAGGTAGAATCCCATAAGCATAGACTTTAATAAATCTTTTAAAACATACTTTAATTATAAACGCTAGTCCAATTAAAATATCTATTATTAAATTAAGTATGTAGTGTTTTCTTTTCGTTCTTTATACAATAATATTAACAAGAATACATTTAAAATACAAACAAAAATAGATGTATCCATTACGAATACACCTATTTATTATTTCGATTTCCCATGCCAATCAACTGTAAAATTCTTAAGAAAATATTCAAGAAATCCAAATACAATTGTAAAGCCATAAAGATTGCGATCTTATCTTGTGCTACGACCGAACCATCCGATTGAATCAATAAACGATTCATTCTTTGTACATCCCAAACTGTGATGCCTGTAAAAATCAATAGAGTAATGATAGAAAGCAAGCGAACATCCATACTAACTCTAAATAACATCATAAAGCATTGTGTAATAATCAATACAAAAAGTCCAATCATACATAATGAGCCAAAGCTAGTAAAATCTTTTTTTGATGTTGTACCAATAACAGCTAAACTAATAAAGTAAACTGCACTGACTAGAAAAGCAGTACCAATTGTAGCTACATCATATACATAGCCAATCGAAGTAAGTGAAACACCCATACAGATGGCATAAAGCACTAACATGACTTTCATACCTGTACTTGATGTAGATCTTGCCATAGAAACACCAAAGGCAATGGACAAGATAAATGGTGCAATCACAAACAACAAAAATAGAAATGGCATGGCACTCAATAAAATCAATAAAGCGTTTGTAGCATATAAGCCATAAGATACAATTGCCGTGATGAATAAAGCAACACCCATCCATGCATAAGACTTCAACAATGCACTTTTTAAAGTGTTTGTTGAATAATAATTCATTGAATCGTTGTTAAACATATTAATCCTTTTTCTGGATAAATTCTAATAATTGCTGAGCCGCAATATTTAAACCTTTACGGTTTGATTTATCGAATCCTAAGTGCGTATAGATTTCACCCACAAATACTCCGTTATCTTCTAGAGCCTGGAACATTGTGTCGATGATTGGTTCGCAAAGTTCTTGTTTTTGCATAGGACCAAATGGGTTTGCGAAATATGTTGTTGAAATACCAACTTCTTGAGTTGTACCTAAAGCCATACGTTTACCTAATTTACAAGTATCTTTTACTTCTTGAACAGTTAATTTCTTTAGACCAAATTCATTAGTGTAGTTGTTTGCGTACGCAAATAAATCGATTTTATGATTGTGAACAACAACGCGATATGGAGCCGCTGGCTGAATCATACGTGAGTTTGGATTTTCTGGAGCCATGAAAATTGAACGGTCCATGTCACGATATGGAGTACCTGGATCCAAATCATCTAAACGAATGAACGCACCAATTTCAGTACCCTGACCATATGGAACGCCATCTTCTAAGTGAATTGTTCCCATATCATCAAATACAACTTCTACTTCACGAATCATATCTCCAGCAGTGGCCTTTAATGCTTCAATGGATTCAGATTTACCAGCACCACTATCACCCATCAACATGATACCTTTCTTAGTTCCATCCTTTAAATAGATGTTTACGAAAGCACCATGGATTGGTAACCAACCTTTTTTCATCTGTGCCAAGTTATGTAAAGTTAAACACATTTTCTTTAAATATCCAAAGTATTCGATACGAGGATTGTCACTAATACATCCTACCCAAATATCATTGGCCTCATCATAATAGAAGTTTGTTGCATCATTTCCATCGTCATTACCAAAAATAACAACAAGATCTGGTTTTTGAGCACTCTCTTCTTTTGTAGCTAATTCAAACAAGTTAGCCATACTCAATGCACTAGACATATATTTTGAGTTGAAGTATACGAAACATAATAAAGTTCCAACCTTACAAGGATAACAGAACCAGTTTGATTCTCCCTTTTTGAAATATGTCATTGGCTGTGTATCTATTTCAGTAAACATTCCTGTACGTTTACTTGATTTTGGATGCAAAATCATTGGAGTTCTTAACATAACTGTATCGATCATTGGAATATCTTGTAATGCGGCATATTCATCAGCCCATACTTTATCCAAAGTATGAACAGAGAAACACGCGTTAGTTCCAGCTTGAACCTGGCGATACACTAAGTTTGGTCTCCCCATTAATTTTTCTTCAAACAAACGATATGTACGAAGAATTAAATCATTTGAAGCTGAGTCAAATGCCACTAATGTATTAATACCAAAATCCGTTGAATTATCACTCTTCATATATCCAAAACGTTGTAAAGATCGCCAATTACGATACATCTCTTCAATAACACTTAAAGTTGCATCTTTATTTGAAAGATAATATTCATCTTTTAATTCTTCACAAGTAAAGATTGACAATAAACGCAAGAAATGACAGAAATCACAAGAAGCTTCTTTTGAATTCAATTCACCATTCTTTGTCAAATACGCGTACATGTTCGCATTATCTGTTTCTTGATATTCAATGAAATATTGAACAAATTTTGTGAACGTATGAGATTTTAATAAAACCTCACGACTCTTTGGATATGCCAAATTATAGTTGATAATAACCTGGTTGTTAAAAATTTCAATTTTATTTTGCATAATTACACTCCTTTAACTATGACTAATATACATGAAAATTGTATGAAAGTAAATGTATAACTTAATTTTTTGTTTATAGTTCAAGCACAAGCGTTTACATGACGAAAACTTTTTCGATTTCAGAATAAACATCCTCAATCGTAATTTCAATCTTTTCACTCGTATAACGATCTGTCCACTCAAGTTTACCCTCTTTAATACCACGACCCACAGTAATACGATAAGGAATCCCAATCAATTCCATATCTTTAAATTTAACGCCTGGACGCTCATTACGATCATCCAAAATAACATCGAATTTGTGTTCTTTACAGAATTCATATAGATCATTGGCAATCTTAACTTGTTCTTCATCCTTTAAAGATACCGGAACAATCGCAAGTCTAAATGGTGCAATTTCAACTGGCCATTTAATACCAAAATCATCATGGTGCTGGTCAGCAACGGCTGCCATACATCTTTCTAGACCGATACCATAGCTTCCCATCCAAACTGGCTGTAATTGGTTATTGGCATCTGTATAGTATAGATTCATGCTCTTAGAATATTTTGTCCCCAATTTAAATAAGTTACCAACTTCAATACCATGTTGGAAAGTTAACTTCTTACCACACTTAGGACAAATATCTCCTTCTTTAACCTGACAAAGATCTGCCACTTCTACAGGCTCGAAATCTTTGCAATTTACATTCTTAATGTGACGATCCGATTGGTTAGCACCTACAATGAAGTTTTTCATATGTTTGATTTGACGATCCATATATACAGGACAATCAATGCCGACTGGGCCCGCAAAGCCAACACGCGCATGTGTTACCTTTTCAACTTCTTCAAAGCTAGCCATTTCCATTTCATTAGCACCCAATAATTTCAATGCCTTTGTTTCATTTAATTCACGATCACCAGGAATACAGAATGCGATTACCTTTCCATCTACGTTATATAGTAATGTTTTAACGAAATCACTTTCCTTCTTACCAAAGAAAGCAGCCACTTCTTCAATTGTTTTTGCGTTTGGTGTATCAACAATTTCCATTGAAAGTTCTTTTTCACAAGAATCTTCCATTATATCTACTACTTCAGTGATTTCTAAGTTACTAGAATAGTCACAACCTTCACATCCAACAACAACGTCTTCACCAATACTTGATAAAGCCTGATATTCTTCTGATAATAAACCACCCATAGCTCCTGTATCCGCTTTAACAATCTTATATTCCAATCCTAAACGATCCATGATACGGCAATATGCATCATACATCTTGTTGTAGGCTACATCCAATCCAGCTTCATCCACATCAAATGTATACGCATCCTTCATGATGAATTCGCGAACACGAATCAATCCATAACGAGGACGAGTTTCATCACGATATTTCGTTTGAATCTGATATAAGTTATATGGGAAATCCTTATAAGATTTTCCATCCATACTACTAGCTACCGCAAACAATTCTTCATGTGTTGGGCCCAAAACATAACGCTTATTATAACGATCACTCAATGAAAACATATTTGAACCAAAAGCTTCACGACGACCCGATTGTACATATACATCTTCTGGAATCAATGCTGGCATCAACAATTCTTGTGCATCTTTCGCATCCATTTCTTCACGAATAATATTTTCAACTTTAGAAAGAACCTTCTTTCCCATAGGCATGATCATATAGATTCCGTTTGAACATTTTTTGATCATTCCAGCACGCACCAACAAATTACTTGATACGCTATCTTCATCTTTCGCATTTTCTCTTAATGTATAAAAGAAACTCTGACTTAATTTCATCTTACTTACCTCTTCCACTATCTAATTTTACGAATCATCGCATCAACTTCAATAGGCCCAGACCATTTTGTATGTACGATCTGCATCGGCTTATTACAAACCTCTAATACATTTTCTTCACTATCATACACATCCCCTACATGTACAATCGTACTTAAAATGTGAGGGCCAAATATTTCTAAATCCTGATTTGGCATGAAATGATTCTTAACTTGTAAAGTCGCCATCTGACTTTCTTTGTCATAATCCTGCACAATGGCTACATATTCCTGTGTTACCGTTTCATCATGATCTTGATACAACTGTATCTTATGTTTAGGAAGACCATTATAGAAGCCCGGCCCTGTCGGTCGGTTCTCTGCCTTGGCAATTTCCTTTTTTACACGTTCAATGATTTCAACATCCGCATGCCCATGCTCATAAATATAATCAATCAACATACGATAGCTAGAAACAACCGTAGCTAAATAATAAGCACTTTTCATACGCCCTTCAATTTTCAAGGACGCTACACCCATATGTATGAAATTCTCAATATAATCCACTGCCTGCAAATCCTTTGAAGACATGGAGAATAAATTCGTTGGATCACTTAATTCTGTTTGCCCATCCATTAAATGATATTTCCAACGACAACTCTGTGCACACCCACCACGATTCGCATCACGAAGCGTCATATGATTACTCAATACACAACGTCCTGAAAAAGAAATACACATACCTCCATGAATAAAGACTTCGATAGGAAGAATATTCTCTTCACAAATCGAACGAATATCATCCATTTGACATTCTCTGGCAAGAACAACACGGTCCATACCCTTTTCTTTCCAGAATCTTGCAGCACTTGAATTTGTAGAAGAATGCTGCGTTGATACATGCACTTCAAACTTACATCCAAGCTTTTTAGCCAACATCATAATCGATGGACTTGCCACAATAATCGCATGCACGCCAATCGAATCCAAAGTTATTAAATACTCTTCAATACCATCAAGATCCGACTCATGCGGAAGCATATTTACAGTTACATGCACATGACTATTATGTGCATTCGCAAATTTGACTAATTCTGCGATTTCGTCAATGGAAAAGTTACTTGCACGCGAACGCAAACTAAACTGCTTACCACCAATATATACAGCATCCGCCCCATATAAAATCGCAATCTTTGCTTTTTCTAAATTTCCAGCAGGAGCTAATAATTCAATCTTATTCATTTACTTGCTCCTCCTTTTTCTTAATTGTCTCTTCTAAATACCAACGGTTTGTTGACTCATCATCCATAATTTTAATCCCTTGTAAAGCTAAATCATATAAACCCAAGATTTCAACAGTCCAATCATCATCAAAAAATAAAGAATCAATGCGGAAGCGATGCATTCCTACATATGTAAAATCCCACATTTCCTGTAATGAGTTGATTGGCATTTCACTAAAGATATGTGTACCCGTTTCATCTTGCACAATTGGCATGCGTTGCTCACGCGTTTGTTCAATCAAGTCATAATGACACGGTAATGAACAAACCGTTTTGTTCACAGCCTCTAAATAGTTAGTGACCAAAGGTCTTCTTGAATATAGAATTGAGAAATACCCATGCACTAAGATTTCAATATCCGGATTGTGCTTCCCAATACTTACCACTTCTTCAAGACTCAATTCATGTGCTAAAGAGACAGACTGAACGCCTAAAGACATATAGAAATCCACATCTGCACTTGAAGCCACCAATGTTTCCGGTTGATAAATCAATTTGAATTCAATCCCCAATTGTTTCGCCTCAAAATATAGACCTTCATCCGCATAGTAAATACCATCCACATCCAATTCTTTAAAAATAGAAAAGTATTCACGAACACCCGATAGATCTTCATCCATACATAATCTTAAAAAGTTGATATATAATTTTAGGCCAAGCTTTTTACACTTCTTCTTCCAAAGCTGTAAATCCTCTTTTTTTACCGTAATACTCGAACGAATCGAATAATGTTCAACACCAATGATCACGGCATCTGCCTTCGCTCTTTTTAATTTTTCTAATGAATCAATAGAATGAATTGTTGTTATAAACATAATTACTCCTTATCAAAACATACAGATTTATTTTACCACAAATGTGATTTTATGCCTACTTAACCTCCTATTTAAATCGGACTTAATTTCATATATACTTATATTAGAAAATACTACGCGAACAAACAAACACTTAATGAGAGATTTGAAGATTACAATAAACCCACTGAGCAAGAAGAAAATATGGTCGGATGAAATCATTGGTGAGGAAGCATTGTAGAAAAAAAGAATGCCATTACGACATTCTTAACAAGGCTAGTTCAATCTAGTCTTTTTTAATGAATTCAACCAACTCTTTAGCCGAATATACGACATGATCTGCACAAGGCCCACTTACCTGATGATGACGATTAAAATGAATCGTCTTCATGCCTGCACTTTTAGCCCCTTGCATATCATTGATATAATTATCTCCAATATAATACCATTCTGTAATATCTTCATGCATCGCTTCCATACACTTTTTAAATGCATTCACATCCGGTTTTGCAACACCAATTTGACCACTCGTAAATACATTTTCAGGTTTAAAATAATCAAAGACACGAAGCACTTCTAATTTCATTCTTTGATGCGCATCCTCTCCATTTGTCAAAATTGCAAGTTCATCTTCACAATTCGAAAAATAATCAATCAACGGTGCATCCATTTCAATATGATGCTGATAATATTTATAACGAGACTGAAACTCTACAGCTTTTGAATGAGAAAAAATAATCCCATACTTTTCACAAGCCTTTTCAATACGATAAACACCAGATTCATCAATCGTAATCTTTCCTTGTTGAAGATCATCAAAAATCAGATCTCCAAACTTACGATAATCCGTATAAAATAAATCCATATCCACATCTACATTAGGAAGGAATTCTTCCATGCACTTGCGAAATGGCCAAGATAAATCATAGAGTGTATCATCACAATCAAGCATTAATTTCTTCATATAAACCAACCATTCCTTTCAGCTTCGCTTCAAGGCACACATTGGAATTAAAATGTGCAATGAGCTTTGCTTTTATTTTTTATCTTTTATTTGCTACCATGTTCTTGAAGTTAGAAGTACACTACAGAGCACGGTGAGGTGAGTTGCAGACTTCTGCATCTCGTTCAGATTAAATCAGCATAAAAACCAGTGTAAGTTCGAGTATTTCAAGCACACATTAGTCTTGACATCAAGTCCGTAGATTAATCATTGACTATTAGTTAATCTTTAGTGCTACTCGTTCAGTCAATGCTTCTTTCTTCTTTATTTTGAAAGAGGCTTTTTCTATGAAAATCATTTATCCTCGTGTTTGTGGTATCGACGTGCACAAAAAATTCATTGTCGCAGTTATCTGCATTTCTGAATCCGTTGAACCAATTTATCTAAAAAAAGATTCTCGACTTTTCACAATGACTTAGTCCGGTTTAGAAACTGGCTGATTCAAAACGACTGTCAAAATGTATGCATGGAATCCACTGGTAAGTACTATATTCCTGTCTACAATGTATTGGAATCCCATATTTCCAATATCTTCGTTGCCAACCCTAAATGGGTACGCGCTGTTAAAGGCGAGAAAGATGACGATAAAGATGCCAAATGGATTGCTGATTTATTTAAGTTTGGTATTGTTAGAAGTAGTTTTATACCTCAAAAAGATTTCCGCATCCTTCGCGAACTCACTCGCTACAAGTACAAACTTGTAAATATACGTTCCAGTGAAAAGAACCGTTTTCAGAATGCTCTTACTTCTGGTAATTGTAAACTGGATATGGTCTTTACTGATGTTTTCGGCAAATCCGCATCTAATATCATCGACCTTATTTTATCAGATAATACATACACAGATGAAGATATTCTTTCAAAAGTTCACAAAAAATGTAAAGCATCTCCTGATATGGATCTTGACTCAATTAATGGAACGGATTTAACACCAGTCCAGAAATCTCGTATAGAACTTGTAAATGACCACATCAAACAATTATCATCCAATATCCAAAGACTTGATAAACTTATTGATTTAATGATTGAGCCATACGAAGACTATATTT
>Scrappy_p2__coassemble_979_pt1 | contig 19469 bp, 17 predicted proteins | sample Scrappy_p2__metabat2_high_PE_002 | metagenome-assembled genome bin Scrappy_p2 | reverse complement strand
CTCATCACTTTCTATCATCATCTTAATTTTACTATCATCCATTCCTTTGTGGCAATTCAAAAAGTAATAAATCATCTTTTCCTGTTCATTCATGTCTTCAAGCGGTTTATGTAAATCTACTTTTGGCATTTCTATTGTCATTAACTTCATACGATCTTCTTTTTCTTCTTTCACTAAAGGAATGCCACTGTATTTCCTCATTGTGTATAAACTACAAATGTCATCATCGTCAGCAATTATCAAATTAAAGAATACCATGACAATAGTTTCCTTTAATTGACTGTAACTTTTTCCTTCCATGTCTTGTGAACCATGAAGTCTAGCCAAATAATAATTAAATCGATTGAGTAAATTATCTTTGGTTTGTCTTAACTGCATTTCTAAATCTACAGATGTTTGATCATCAAATTCAACTAATAAATCCAAACGAGGACTTTTCATTTTAGTATAGTCTTTTACCATTTCTGAATTCTTTACAACGACATGTTCAACCTTCCTTTCTAAAAATACCGTGAGTAATGATTTTAATGCATCATTGGCCTCCTTACAATCTTCGCCAAACACATACTTAAAGGCGAAATCATTTAATAAATTTGCACTTCTCATGAGCACCACTTTCTAGTAGGCATTTAACTGTTTATCTAGAACTATAAATATCGCAATGTAACTAGACAACAATTCGTTAGATAAGTCTTTGATTACAGTTAGTATCGATATTAAAAAGAACCATCATCACTTTTGTGTCCTAGATCAAGAAACAATTACACCTTCGTTTTATGACTATCTAATCAACTAGGTGTGTCAGATTGCCTACATACTCTTATACGTAAAAAAATGGAGTTTTTTTGAAAAAAAGAAAAATTTCTCAAAACATTTGTGAAAATAATGATATTATATACGCGACAGGAGGATACTAGAAAAATGAAAATTGTCGATGAATATTTTGGATGTGACGTATTCAGTACATCTGCTATGCAAAGATACTTGCCTCATGCCGTCTACAAACAAATGATGGATGTGATGGAAAAAGGAAAGGAACTTCCTAAAGAGATCGCAGATGTAGTCGCAAACGCCATGAAAGACTGGGCTATGGATAAGGGTGCAACTCACTATACGCACTGGTTCCAACCCATGACAGGTATTACGGCTGAAAAGCATGATGCGTTTATCAATCCAACAGGGCCAACATCTGTTATTTCAGATTTTAGAGGAAAAGAATTAATCAAAGGTGAACCCGATGCCTCAAGTTTTCCAAGCGGAGGATTGCGTGCCACTTTTGAAGCCAGAGGATATACCGCATGGGATCCAACTTCTCTAGCTTTTGTCAAAGAAAAAACTTTATATATTCCAACCTTATTCTGCTCTTATGATGGTAGTGCTTTGGATAAGAAAACACCATTATTGAGAAGTAATGATGCCTTAAACAAAGCAGCTGTTCGTTTATTAAACATTATGGGTTACAACATTCATAAAATCAAAACAACAGTAGGTCCAGAACAAGAATATTTCTTGATTGATGAAGACATGTTCAAAGAACGTCTAGACTTATTAGTAACAGGAAGAACATTATTTGGTGCGGCTCCCGTAAAAGGTCAAGAATTAGATGATCACTACTTTGGTAGTTTATCTGAACGAGTAAAAGCTTATATGGAAGAAGTCGATGAAGAACTTTGGAAATTAGGTGTTTATGCCAAGACCGAACACAAAGAAGTAGCTCCATGTCAGTTTGAATTGGCGCCTGTATTTACATCAACAAATATTGCGAATGACCAAAACCAATTGACTATGGAAGTTCTACAAAAAGTAGCTTCTCATCATGGATTGGTATGTTTACTACATGAAAAACCATTTGATGGTGTCAATGGTAGTGGAAAACACAACAACTGGTCTTTCTGTACAGAAGAAGGAGAAAACATTTTAGAACCAGGTGATTCGCCAAAAGACAATATTCGTTTCTTAACCGTTCTAGCTGCCATCATCAAAGGTGTAGACGAATACCAGGATTTATTAAGAATCTCTGTTGCCAGTGCCGGAAACGACCACCGTTTAGGTGCAGATGAAGCTCCACCCGCTATTATCTCTATCTATTTAGGTGAAGAACTAACTGCCATTCTTGAAGCCATTGAAGCTGGAAATGAATATGTCGATACAATCGATCGTAAATTGGAACTTGGTGTTTCTACCCTTCCTCCAATCGCAAAAGATTCTACAGACCGTAACCGTACTTCTCCATTCGCATTTACAGGTAATAAATTCGAATTCAGAATGCTTGGATCCAACTTAAACATTTCTTGTCCAAACACTATTTTAAATACAATCGTAGCCGAAGAATTAACACAGTTTGCGGATGAATTGGAATGTGTTAAACAAAAAGATATGACAAAATCCTTAATTGCGTTGATTCAAAAGACATTAAAGAATCATAAGCGTATCATTTTCTCTGGAAATGGATATTCCGATGTATGGAAAAAGGAAGCACAAAAACGTGGCTTATTAGAACTTAAAACAACAGCGGATGCACTTCCTCACTATACAGATCCAAAGAATCTACAATTATTTGAAAAACACAATGTATATTCTGCAAGTGAATTGCATGCTCGTGAAAGTATCCTACTCACAAACTACTACCAAGTAGTTCAAATTGAAGCTAAAACAATGGCTTATATGTTACGAAAACAAATCTTACCTGCTATCTTTAGTTATGAAGCTAAATTGGCTCAAATCATTCAAACAAAAAAATCAAGTGGCATTGAGGCACCATTAGAAGTTAAAATCTTAAAAAACATCAATACACCTCTAGAATTAGTATCCAATCACTTAGATACATTAGAAGCATTGATCAACAAAGAAACCACAACAGAAAAACAAGCTGCTCGTTTTGCGGCCGATGAATTACTTCCGTTAATGGAAACGATTCGTCAATTGACGGATGTGATTGAAACCAATGTTTCTAAAGAAGACTGGCCTTTACCAGACTATAACGACATTTTATTTAAATCTATGTTGTAGGGAATCCAAGGATTCCCTCTTTTTTACATTAATTTTCTGAAACTACTTGCATATTTCTCTTTCAAGGTTCATAATCACTTAAAAAGGAGTTTTAATTATGAGCAAATTAGTCGTACACGCAAAAATAATGATTGATGGAGTGAGTGATACACCAAAGAAAGATCAATTGATTTCAATTGAAGATGGAAAAATTGTTTCCATTGAAGAATATCATGAAACAAATGAAGAAGTCATTCATGCCAATGTCGTTACCCCTGGTTTTTTTAACTGCCACGTTCACATTATGGAACCGGTTGGCTTTGGGACTGATAAAAAGTTTAGTTTGATGGAGAAAGCATTCTATACGCAAAAACACTGTGAAGACTACCTTCATTCAGGAGTTACTTTTATCCGTGTTTTAGGTACTGCCAACGATTATGATATGCAGATTCGTGACTGTATTGATTCTGGACTCATTCAAGGACCACATATGTTGTGTGCTGGAAGATGCATTTGTATGACAGGCGGTCATGGTTGGCAAGATGGAATTGAAGCCGATGGCAAGGATGAATGTCGAAAAGCAGCTCGTACCCTTCTTAAAGAAGGTGTCGATATAATTAAAATCATGGCTACAGGTGGAGTTATGACCAAAGGGGTTGAGCCAGGAAGTGCTCAATTAACACAAGAAGAAATGGCTGTCATTATTGAAGAAGCACATAAAGCTGGAAGAAAAACAGCTACCCATGCCCAAGGAACACAAGGCATAAAAAATGCTCTTTATGCTGGTATTGATTCAATAGAACACGGAATCTTCTTAGATCAAGAATGCTTGGATTTTATGAAAGAACACGGTACTTATTTAGTTCCTACTTTAGTTGCTCCTCAATGCATTGTAGAAAATGGTATTGAAGCAGGTATTGCTGACTATATGGTTAAAAAGGCAATCTATGTTAAGGATGCACACGTAGAAAGTTTTAAAAAAGCCTATGCCCAAGGATTAAAGATTGCCCTAGGTACAGATGGTGGTACACCATTCAACTACCATAACAACACCGCTTATGAAATGGAATTAATGGAGAAATACGGTGTAGATCGTATGGACATTTTAAAGATCGCGACACACAATTCAGCTGATTGTTTAGGTGTTTTAGATGATTATGGAACTTTAGAAGTGGGTAAACATGCCGATCTCGTTTGTCTTGAAGAAAATCCATTGGATGCTATTTCAAATGTTCGTAAAATTGATAAGGTCATTAAAGATGGAGTGATTGTAAAGTGACAAAGCTATATATTCATGCCCAAACTTTAATTGATGGTATTAGTGATACACCTAAGCTTGATCAATTAATTACTATTGAAGATGATAAAATCGTTCAAATTGAAGATTATCACGAAATAAACGAAGATATCATTCATGAAAGTGTTGTTACACCCGGTTTCTTCAATTGTCACGTACACATTTTGTATCCGGTTGGATTTGACTCAAAAAAAGAATTTTCTTTAATGGAAAAAGCTTTCTATGCCCAAAAACAATGTAAAGAATATTTAGAATCTGGTGTTACCTTTATTCGTGCAGTAGGTACAGAAGAAAACTATGACCTACAAATTAAAGAGGCCATTGACAACCATGTGATTGAAGGACCTCATATGTATTGTGCTGGTAAAGTTATTTGTATGACAGGCGGTCATGGATGGCAAGAAGGCATTGAAGCCGATGGTAAAGATGCATGTTTAAAAGCCGTTCGTACACAGCTTAGAAGCGGTGTGGATCTGATTAAGATGATGGCTACAGGAGGCGTTATGACCAAGGGTGTTGAGCCTGGTAATGCCCAGTTTACTGTGGATGAAATGAAGGTCATGATTGAAGAGGCACATAAGGCCGGAAGAAAAACAGCTACCCATGCCCAAGGATTACAAGGTATTAAAAACGCTTTATATGCAGGCATTGATTCCATTGAACATGGTTGTTTTTTAGATGATGAATGTTTAGAACTGATGAAAGAACATAATACATTCTTAGTCCCTACCCTTTGTGCTCCCCAATGCATTATCGATAAAGGTGTAGAAAATGGTGTAGCCCAATATATGGTGGATAAGACGTTAAAAGTCAAGGATGCCCATGTTGAAAGTGTTAAGAAAGCTTATGAAAAAGGTATTCAGATTGCCTTAGGCACAGATGCAGGAACGCCATTTAATTACCATTCAAATACAGCTTATGAAATGGAGCTTTTGGCTCGACTTGATATTTCAAACATGGATATCTTAAAGATGGCCACGATCAATTCCGCAAGATGTGTTGGAGTTGAAAAGGACTATGGTTCGATTGAAGTTGGTAAACAGGCTGATTTAGTTTGTTTAAATGAAAATCCATTAGAGAACATTTCAAACGTAAGAAAAATTAATAGAGTCATTCAATCCGGTAAGATTGTGGTAGACAACAATTAAAACTATAGGAAAAAGGTAGAAATCTTAAAACTTGATTTCTACCTTTTCATTTTGACGGATAACGCTGCAGTGCCATGCCTGTTAAATATGGCATCGGCATTTTATATATAGCTTTTTTGAATAATTCTTTTGTTTTCGGATCAAATTGTTCTAATTTTGGAAAAATTGTAATCAAATGTTCAGTCATACGACATAATTCAATACATTCAAGAATGCGTTCCATTTTTAGAAAATCAAATACATCTTCACTCTTTTTAAAATGATCAAATAATTCATGAACATCTGGATCCGCATCATCATACCCATTATAGAAAATAGACAGATAGCTTTCTGGTTTTAAAAACACAGGAGCCATCAATTCATAGTCTAGACGCGTATTTGCGATCACATCCATATATGGAATTGAATCATAATACAATATAGCTTCTCCATAAGTATCATCTGGAATCAAATAATCAAATGTATAGTATGTCCAGAAATTAAATAATGGATTGGTTTCCAAACTTCTAAGATCCAAGCCATACTTTTGTGCTTGCCTTTGAACAACCATGAGATCAATAGCTCCACAACTGCGAATAAATCCAATTAAACAAAGTAAAGGTTCTTCTTGTTTTTCTTTTTGATCAAAATCCACAATTTTTAAAGCCTCAATAACATTTTCCTTCAGCACGTCTGGAATTTCATTTTTAAATAATAAATATTTTCGATAAAGCGCCACCTTTTCAAATGGCATACTACATACACTTCTTTATAATTGTTTTCACGATTCGTTTTAAAAGTTTTAGTTATTTTACTGTACAAACATCTACAATATTTTCTGGTGTATATTGTTGAATAATTAGCTCAACCATTTGTTTACGAGTAATTTTTTCACAACTCACATCATCCGGAAAACATATCCGAAAAAATTGACTGTACACAACTTCTTTTCGATAATGATTGATTTCTTGTATTAATGAGCTCATAACTCTCCTTTTAATTCATATTTTTTGGCAACAACGAGTAAATCTTTTGTCCGTAACTATAATCTTCAAATGCCTTTGAAACAAGTTTTTGGCTAAGCTGCATATCGGCCGTTGAAATAAAACCATCATAGATGATCATCCCATTAAATGGCATAATAGCAGTTTGAATCAACATAGGTGTTTTTTCGGCCGGAATAAATTTATCTAAGTTTTCATTTAAACCCTTGACCATATAGTTGATGCCTTCATCATTTAATACTGTATAGTTCTTTTCATAGACAGCCAACAAAAAGTTTTTGCGCATGCCATATTTAAAATCTTTTATAATATTCAAATTACGATATGTTAGATTTAAAGGATTCTTTTGAACATAGCCATCAATAAAACGATCTTTTTCTTTCCAGAACACCTCGATTAGATTGACCAATTCATCGGGTTCAATATAATTATTGGGATCAATTTTCTTATTTGGGATAATTTGTTCCAAAGCATTCACATAATCTAAGACGCTAAAATATAACTTATAGAATAGGCGTGTATCTTTTTGATCTAAATAAGCATACGTTTGTTTCTCATTTAGAGCACGAAGCTTATCATTAAAAGATACGTGCTCATGTGCTTCTTTATAGCCTTTCATACTAAGTCCATAATAATTTGGTAATGAAATTTGTACAACAGCTTTGCGATAGCGCTTTGTCAAAGGATCTGAGAATCCATTAAAGAATGGAATTAAATCGATCTTTTCTTCATTCACAGTACCACGAAGCAAATTGTTGAACAATTCATCCTTAAACTTTGTGATGTCCTGCACTTCTTTTTTAACAGCTGTAAAAAATTTTTTAATATCTGGATTTGTCGCATCAAAACCATGATAAAAGATAGAAATGTAGCTGTCTCGATCTAAGAATTTTGGTTCGAATCTTTCGCGTTCGATACGACAATTGCGAATGTTAAACAATAGATCTTTATAATCCCAATATACATATTCATTAGCTAAACTATGATCAATTAATTCATAGTCTTCTTTTAAATACGCCCAGAAATTGAAGAGTTTTCCCTCAATAATGGCTTTATAATCGTATGCACAAGCACTACATACGGCTTGAATCAAAGATGGTTCAATGATGCCAAAGGCACGTATAATTCCAAGAATGACTAAGCTTGGTTCATCTTTTTCTGCCTTCTGATCTAAATCAATATCTTTAACAGCTAATTTGACATTCTTTTTGAATTCTTCAGGTAATTCTTTATCAAAATATAAAAACTTAGAGCTTAATGCATGTTTTTCAAAACGATATCGATCGTCTTCTAAGTCTTGGTTGCGTAATAATCTTCTTAATACCTTTAATTCCCATGTTGTGCAAATAGAAACTAAATACTCAGGGGTATAGGTTTCAATCATGCGTTCAAACATTTCTTTTCTTGTCATGGAATCATAGTCCCAATAATCGTTTTGACATGTTCTTTTATAACAATCAAAAACCTTTTCTTTACTATAACGATTTGCATGTTCCAATAAGCGCACCAAAAAAAACTCCTCCTTTATATATCTTCAAAGGGATTCATCGTACCCTTTTTTCAATCCAATGAGAAGCCAAAACAAATGCTTTGGCAATATTTTTATTTCTCCTTGAGATTGTTATAATTATTATAGTATGATATCGAAAAAAATTGAACCTATGTGTTAGAATTATACCTAAGAGGAAGAAGTATGCGAATCATAGAAATTTTTAAACGATTATTTCATTGTAAAAAACCAATTGAGATCAAACCAAAGAAAAATGTAAATGCTCCAACGAAGATGAAACAAAAGAAGGATTTAAATCCACCAAAAAAGATGAAACAAACGTATGTCGCAAAATCTACCAATTATTTGGATGAACAATACAAATTATTTCAAACCATTCAGCCTGGATATCTTGTCTTTTGTCGTATGCCCGTTTGCGAAGATAATTTGGTGGATATAAATCACCCCCATCGTATTCGACCCTATTTGATCATAAAAAAAGATAAAGACTATTTATATGGCTATGCCGGAAGCACAAAGAAAAAGAATCCAAAGATTCAATATACTTTACAAGATGGACATAAAGATAAGGAAACAGGTGCCTTTAGCGATTCCTATCTATATTTAAACAATGTGTATCGAATTCCCATCCAGAATATCAAAGGAATTTTAAAACAAGTCTCAAGCAAAGATTTGATTCAAATCCAAAGAAAGATTCAATTATTGAAAAATAGTGATGTACATCATATTGTTTTATTTGAAAACATTGAATTTACATTTGAAATAGGAGATATAGTGGAATATAATACTTCCCTTTACTTTTTATCAAAAATTCAAGGCGATAAAATATATGGATATGTGTGTTCAAATACAAATGGTGATATCGAGTTAAAAGGTTTAAATCTATTCATTAATACAGATATAGAAAGAAAAATCGAGCCGAATCCACATAGTTTAAAATATATTTTTAATACGAATGTGAATCGTTATGTGAATAAACAGTTAAAGAAAGAAAACAAAGAAGTGTTGAAACTAAAAGAAGATATTTACGTTTCTAGAAATGTACAATACTACAATTATTATCCACTAGGAACCATATTAAGGGATATCTACACAAATGAAGAAATTGTATATTTATTTAATTACCGCAAGCGCTCCTATTGTGCAAGGCTAGAAGAAATGTATAATGATAATTATTCAATTTGGCAATATTCTCCAAAATATTATTGTGTGGAGGATGAATTAACTGAAAAAGGCATAAAAGAGATGTTGGAGGGTTTCTTAAGCAAGAAATCACGGAATAAAGAGATCAACAAACCTTTTATTCCAATTTTTGAAATCGAATATAAGAAAATAAAGAAGGTTTAGATAGTATGGCATTCACAATCGAAAGTGCAAAACAAGTTCTAGATGATTATTATGATTTGGTGCATTCCAAATATGAGGATGATATCCAGTTTATAAATGCCCTAGAATTTTTAATTCAAGAAACAAACAATCCAGAATATATGGTGGAACTGGGTGTCTGGTATTATGGACAAAAACAGTTTGATCTTGCGGAAGACTATTATTTAATGGCTGCTAAATTAAACTATGTAGATGCCTATGAATGTTTAGGCTACATTTACTATTATGGACGCGTGGGACAACCCGATTATGAGAAGGCCTTTCACTACTATAAACTTGCGAGTGATCAAGGAAATATTGTGGCAGCCTATAAATTGGCAGATATGTATAAGAATGGCTATTATGTACAAAAAGATTATCCAAAATATGTACAAATCATTAAGAGTTTATATCCTTTACTACAAGGAGCAACGAATACGTTTGATCCTGTTCCCGAAGTCTATTCTAGGCTAGCAAAGATCTATGTAGAAGAAGGTAATGAAGATCAAGCCATTCAATTATTATTGATTGCGAAGGAATTCCAGTCGCAAAGATTGATTTATTCGGACTTCTTTGGTGATCTTGCCATCATTAAACATATCGTACTCGATTTATATTCGCTTATTCAATTTGATTCAGACTGCATAGATCTATTTGATCTATACTATGTTCTACAAAAGCCATGTAAACTCGCCTTAGAAATCAATGGAGAAGATTATATTATCGAAGCCAAATACGAGGATGATTTATTCTATATTTCGATGGATGATAAAAACTATGAAGATGTCGATCAATTCTTTCAAAATGCAATTATTCATGATGAGCCATTATATAATCAATATGTAAATGTGAATTATCTAGAAATGTTAGACTAAAACAAAAGTGGTAATTACTCAAACAAAATGAGTTTTACCACTTTATTTTCTTGAGTAATTGAAGCAGTAATTGTTTTAATATCTCATAAATAATTAGCAGGTTTTCACCTCTAACTTGCATTTTGTGTTAGTACGCGACGTAATGCAACAACTTTAAAAGAGCTGTTACTTCAATTTAATCTTGAAGATAAATTTTTCTCCTTCAATCGTTTCATATTTCATTTTATAATTATCTAATAGATTACGAACAATATATAAACCTAGACCATTTCCTTTAGATTGGGTTGGATCTTGTTTATTTTGAATAAAGAAATAGCCTTGTTCGATTCCAATATGAATAGTATCCTTTTCATGCGTATAATTGATCGCATTACTAATAAGATTAGACAAAATGATATTTAGAGCTGCCTTGCCAATATACATTGTTTCATTTTTTAAATCATTTTGAATTCTTAATTCCTTTTGGTGAATCAATACATCATATTTTTCAAGTACACTAGACAGGATATCTTTGATTTGAACCACTTCTTCATCATCTTTTAGATTTTCTATGGAATATTCAGATAAGATTTGTTGGATATTCTTAGTTAAATGATCAACTAAATCAATACATTCATCAATATAAACATCTCTATTTTTATATTTTCCCACATTGTATTTCATTTTTTCTAAGATGATTTTAAGACTTGCATAGGCGTTTTTAATTCGTGACTGGCCCTTTAAAGAAATTGTATTTTATTTTCTCTAATCTTAGAATCTCTTTATTTTTAAATTCAAGATTGGAAATCGAATCAAGAAGTGTGTTTCATACAAATCATTAATTTGTGCCTTCAACTGCCCAATTTCATAACTCGAATCAGTTTCTAGACGAGCCTTCTTATCTAATGCCATCATTTGATCGGTTACACTTTTGATTTCAACTACATGATTTTTAATGGATTTGGCATACACTAAAGAGACAATAGCTGAAAAGCATAGGGATATAATTAAGGAGTAAGGAAGAAGTTGTAGACTTAGATTTTTAGCTTGGCTTTTTGATCATGATCATAAGACTCGCCATTAGTACAGAAACGATAATAATACTCATCAACAAGCCATGACTTAATATGAAGCATAACGTATTATGTTTAATTACACTAAAAACACATAGAATGATTCCTGATGGAAAGGATATAAATACAAGTTCTAATATAAATTGAACAATGATTTCCATCTTACTTTTTCCTATAGACAACAAGACACCCATTTCATGTATGCGATCTCTTAACCCTAGAACCAATACCAAAGATAAGACAACAAGTCCACACACAATGATAGAACAAGATAGAATCTGAATCATGTGCTTCATACTTTGTATAGATTCTAAAGACGATTTATAGGCATTCGTATCTTTAGACACAACATATTCACTTGATGGATTTAAGGATTAAACTTGTTTAAGCCTACTTTCTTTCTTCGAGAAAACTGTCATTTTATGGACCATTTTCGTATCTAAAAAATGATAATCCAAAAATACGGTATTCTCACTTAAATCCGAAGATAAACCTTTATATGTTTCATGCTTCTTACCTTCAAAAATTCCTTTGATTGTAAAAGTATGAGAATTCAAACATATTGTGCCCCCTACTTTTAAATGATTCTTTTTAGCTAGATCCAAATGAATAAGAATAGAGTTTCTATCCTTAGAATTAATATTTTTTCCTGAAATTAAAGTAAATACTCCACTACGAAATAAAACATTTTTTGAAGTGTTATTTGTTCCAACTACTGAAACTACATTCTTATATTCTTCAGGTAAAGAATCCAGTGTTACACCCTGCTTAATAGAAACTGCCTTAGTATCTTCTAGCTTAGAAACAAAATCATATTCATATACAGAATTATTAAAATACTGGTTTTCAAATTCAGATCCATCCTTTTTTTGTACTACAATCGAACTCAGACTCACCTCATTTAAAGATTTTCCATTCGTAAATTGGATGAAAGTATACTCAAACATCCATAAAGACTTAGAAGAATAATCATAAGTATCAAAAACAAGATACTCGTCTTTACTTTCTTTCTCGTGATATATGCATAAGCATTATGTATCAAAAAAAAACAACTCCTTATCCAAAAACATTCTTTCATCATTTATGAAATGTTTATGAAATAAAGTCACGAATTTAAAAAAATATATTCTTGCATAAAGCCAAATAGAAAAACCACTGGATACAGTGGTTTTTCTGTATTTTTCTAATGTAAAGACACTAGTTTAATCCTTTGCGTTTGGTGAACTAGTGTCTTTTACATTTTTCTATAATCAATAATGTAATTTTTAGTAATTCAACTAAAGCCAATATACTCATGGCAACATCAATGTACAGATAAATATACATAGAACACGTCCTCCTACAAAATCGGAATCTTTAAGAACTCAAGATATCATCCTTTTCATTCCAAGGGTAGCCATACTACATCCAGTCGCCAACCCCTATTATGAATCAATTTCAATTGTTTCTATTTCAGTGAATTAGACAAGATTAGTCTTGACTTTTATATATATCAATTGTTTAATAATCATACAGAAAGACTACTGGATACAGTGGATCCTCTGAATTATTTTATGTCGAAAGGCACTAGTTTAATCCTTTGGGGAAGGTGAACTAGTGTCTTTTACATTTTTCTATAATCAATAATGTAATTTTTAGTAATTCAACTAAAGCCAATATACTCATGGCAACATCAATGTACAGATAAATATACATAGAACACGTCCTCCTACAAAATCGGAATCTTTAAGAACTCAAGATATCATCCTTTTAATTCAGAGGGTTCACCATTACTACATCCAGTAGTCAATTCCTATTATAAAGACTCAATGTGAAAACATTATTAACTCCAAGCATTTTGTTGAGAATGATCCTATCTTGTCTAAATCGCCTTATTTTCATCAAATTAGATAGATTCGTCTTGACTTTTTCGAAGTACATTTTATAAAAAAACGAAAACCATTCACATTATGATATAATATATACAACTAAGGGAGAAATAAGAATGAATGAAACGAGTCGCAGAATTCTTGATCACTTTCAAGTTCGAAAAACAAAAAAACAAAAAGAGGAATTTCGTAAATATATAATTCATGAACTTAATCAATATGGGTATTGCCCTAGTATTCAACATAAAGGGATAAATAATAATATAATTATCGGTAATATAGAGAAAGCTAAGATATTTTGTACAGCTCACTATGATACACAGGCGGTCTTACCATTTCCCAATTTAATTGTGCCTAATAATTTGTTTGGTCTGATTTTATCACAATTAGCCATTATTATTTGTGTATTAATTCTTATATTCTTTATGAACATCGTTCTTATTCAATTGTTTGTTTGGATAGGTCTATTTAAGAATATTGAGCTTAATATTGCTTCTTCTATTTCATGGTTAATTATAATGATTTGGATGTTGCTTGGAAAAGCAAATAAACATACTGCAAATGATAATACAAGTGGTATCATTACAATCATTGAATCAGCCATCAAATTACCAGAAGATTTAAGAGATGAAGTATGTTTTGTGTTATTTGACAACGAAGAACTAGGTTTATTAGGCTCTTCTGCTTTTGCGAAAGAATATAAAGAATATCTAAAGAATAAACTTATCATTAATTTTGATTGTGTATCCGACGGCAATGATATATTTTTCTTTCCAACGAAACAAATTAAAAATGATCAATCAAAACATGAAAATATTATAAATGCATTTGCATCAACAGATTATATAAGAGTTCACATCAACAAAGGATTTGGATTCTATCCATCCGACAACTTTAGCTTTAAATATGCATATGGAGTTTGCAGCCTTAAGAAAGGTTTGTTCTATTATCTTGATCGAATACATACTTCTAGAGATATAATTTTCAATGAAGAAAATATCGAACTATTAAGCGATGGTGTATGCAAGCTTATCAAAACAACCCATACATCCAGATGATTATTACAACATAATCCATTCATTTGCATGAAATCAATTTAACAACTATAATACAAATACAGAAAGACGACTGGATACAGTGGTTCCTCTGAATTATTCTAATGTATAGACACTAGTAATCCATTGGAGAGGGTGAACTAGTGTCTTTTACATTTTTCTATAATAATCAATGCGATTTTTAACAATTCAACTAAAGCCATTAAACACAAAAGCAACATCAATGTACAGATAAATATACATAGAACACGTCCTTGTACAAAATCAGAATCTTTGAGAATTCAAGATGTTATCCTTTTTATTCCAAGGGTAGCCGTTACTACATCCGGTTACAATTTCTTTTGTTCCTATTTTATCTAAAACGACTTATTTTAGATAAAGTTAGCCTTGACTTTTATATATATCAATTGTTTAATAATCATACAGAAAGACCACTGGATACAGTGGTTCCTCTGAATTATTTTAGTATAAAGACACTAGTAATCCATTGGAGAGGGTGAACTAGTGTCTTTTACATTTTTCTATAATAATCAATGCGATTTTTAGCAATTCAACTAAAGCCAAGATAGTCATGGCAACATCAATGTACAGATAAATATACATAAAACACGTCCTCCTACATAATCGGAATCATCGAGAACTCAAGAAATCATCCTTTTAATTCAGAGGGTTCACCGTTACTACATCCAGTAGCCAATTCTTATTATAAATGTCCAATGTGAAAACATTATTAACTCCAAGCATGTTGTTGCGAATAATCTTATCTTATCTAAATCGTATTATTTTCATCGAATTAGATAGATTTATCTTGACTTTTAAATAAAAAAGAATCAGCATTTTATTCATACTGATTCCTATATATAAGTTATCTTAATTCTTCCATTGTCGGATAACGTGCAATGGCTCCTTCTTTTGTTACTGAAATAGAGCAAAATTTATTAGATAAATCTAAATACGTTTTTAATTGTTCTTCTGTTAAAATATTTATTTGTTCTAAATCCACATTTTCTTTTGCCATTTGATACAACAAACAACCAATAAAACCATCTCCTGCACCTGTTGTATCTACTGCATTCACTTTAATTCCTTTTGAGTTTGCAACCACATTTTTTGTGTATGCTACGGCTCCATCTTTTCCTGAAGTAAAAACTAACAATTTGACACCTTGATCAAATATATAATCTAGATTTTCTTCAATATCTTTGTTTCCAAAAATAAATTCAACTTCTTCATCACTAATTTTCAAAATATCTGCATACTGAATATATTCATGTATTACATTTTTTAAATATTCATGATCATCAAATAATGGCAATCTCACATTAGGATCAAATGAAACAATCAATCCATTTTCTTTGGCATATTTAATTGCCTTATTATATGCCTTTCGCATTGGAAAATTTCCTAATGAAACAGAGCAGAAATGTAAAGCATATGCATCCATAAACCAATTTTTATCAACATCATCTTCAGACATCAACATATCAGCACCCATATTTCTATAGAAAGAAAATTCTCGATTGGCATTTTCATCTAATGCAACAAATGCCAGTGAAGTATTTGCAGCATTCGTACGCTTCACATAGTCTGTATTTATTCCAAATCCTATTAATTCATTAACAATCTTATCTCCAAATGGATCTTTACCAAGCATCGTGATTATATTGCTTGAACCGCCTAATTTTGTATAGGCCCCACAGACATTTAGAGGTGCTCCTCCAACTTTAGGTGTAAAATTATTCACATCTATAATACGACCTGTATTTGATGGAATCATATAAATCAACGCTTCCCCAATAGTTAATAACTTTTTTATGATCAATTCCAAATACTTTATTTTCATTAATAGGTGAAAGATTTAATTGAGCAAGTGCGTTCTTAAGTCCATCTCTAAAGCTGTTTTTGCAGCAGTTCGCATAGAATCATCATAGCTGTTAATAAAGAGGGTTTTATTATAATAATTAAACGATGAGTGAGTATCTACGTTTGAAGTATCGATAAATAAAAATCCGAATGGACGTTTAATTGTTTGGTAAGTATTACCTGCATATGTTTTCCAAGATAAAGAATAATACTCGTATGGAACTTTTCCTGCTTCGATTTCACTTTCTAGGCCATATCCTAGCTCTTCATCGAATTTACAATCAAATACAATGCCAAATCCTTCAGTATTCTTATCTAACTGCCCATAAAAAAATTCTGTATTTTTATGTTTACTATCCAATTCCAACTTTAAATTTATCTGAATAAATGGAAGAGTTTTTATAGATGGATTTAATTGAAATTTTTTAATATCATCACGATTGAATAACTCTGCCAAAATCGATTTATCAGTCGTACGATATTGCTGATTTAATACAACTTTTATTGCTTCAAGAAGAGTACTTTTTCCTGATTCATTTTCTCCAACTAATATATTTAAATGTTCATTAAAATTCATATTAAACGATTGAAATTTCTTAAATCCTTTAATTGTTATTGATTTTAGTCTGTCCATTTTATTCCACCCCTAACGATTTAAACACTGCGTCCTCTGCATTGTTAGAAAATATCAAGTTAAAGCAACCAACTAGTTCTGGTGGTACACTACCTAAATCTACCGCTGAAGTGATTGGTAATAACACTTTCTTTGCACCAGAATCCAAACATACTTGTAAAGTATTTGCCAGGTTTTCTACCTTTGATACAGTACCACTTACACTAATTTCACTAAGTATAGCTAATGAACTTACGGTTGGTTTTTGAATAGCTATAGAACATAATGCAATTAATGTGGAAGTGATAATGTACTTGTCATTCCAATCCTCTGTAAGTCTTGATATTGAGTAATATAGTCTTTAGCTGTTGCACTAATAAATAGAGTTTTTGCAATAAACATTTATTATTTCAAAGTATAATCATTCGCAGCCGCAATAAATTTTTTTAAATAATTCTGAAGATTTTTATTGCACGCATATACATAACAACCCTTAATACCTCTAGCTAAGATGGTTGTATATGTATTTATAATCAATTTTTTTAATTCAGCCTCACCCATACCTGCTTTAACTTTTTTATCTCTATATTCATTTAAATCTATGACAATCGAATTACATACAGGATCATAATCTATTTCTTTTCCAAAGATTACACCTACATAATTCATATCATATCCTTGAGTAGTATGAATACATCCGATAGTATAATGTGAATCTTTTCGTGTAATCCAATCTTCATTACATAGATTCCATATATAATGTTGATTGCCAAATGAAATATCATATTCACCTTTTTCCATCAAAGACAGATAGGTATCCAAATCATCTTTAGGCCTTTTACTTGGCTTTGTTTTCCAATCCCACGAAAAACCAGCTACTGTTTTGCACAAAGTATATTGATCATCTTTATTTCTTATTTCTTCAATTAATTTATTAGCATCATCAAACAATAAGAAATCATAATTTTCAATTGTTTTAAACTTCGTGCTAGTACAATTCATAATTGCCTTAACATATTCAATATATGGTGCACCACCCTTACATCGCATCTGTGTTTTTAATTCATGATACTTTAAATTAACCGAATACTTATTTAAAGTCTCTTGATACTCACTTGCAGTTAAGTCTGATGATTTTACTGCCTGATATTGATCATAAAATAAAACAACATGTTTTGCACAATTAAGCACCCATTCTAACTGATTTGTTTTATTTGGATCTAAACCTAATTGTCTGGATGTATCATCAAAGGATTTATATCCAGTTAAATTCTTTCTTTTACTTAACCTATGTGATTCATCTACAAATAGTATGTCATAATCTTCCTTAACCACATCGCAAGGTCCAATAACCATGTCTTTAACTAAACCATTGCCACATTGTTTAAAAACATTTGAAATTGTTCTTCTAAAACCAGGCATTGGTAATACAAATCCAATTTTAAAAGGCTTGCCATTTCTCTTTTTAAGAATATAATCTTTCAATTCTTTTAAAGCAGCTACTTTTTGTTTATCAATATCATCATCAAATTCTCCAACACTATCCTCTTCAATATCCAATGTATTCATTAGAGAATTTATGACACTAATTGCGACAACTGTTTTACCAGTCCCTGCACAACCATTCACCAAACTGACACCCATTTTATCATTAGTAAATGTATCAATAATATCCATAATAATATCTGTTCCAACTTCATTTTGTTCACCAGTCAAACAGTTGTATGGAGAAAACTTAAAGATATTTTCATTTTCAATTTTATGCAACGTGTGATCAGCAAGACCCATACTTTTTAAACTATTCCATAATCTTTCAAAATCACTACGATACTCATCGCGATTATAATAATCATGTATGGCTTGTTGACCCTTATTTTTATTAAGAATATTTTGAAATCTATTATCTACAGAACAATATTTAATCAGTCTTTGTTCATAATCCAAAATAACAGATTTATTAAATTTATGATCAAATACAATTGCGATTTCTTCCAAGTAATTCTTTTCATTGTTACTTAGATGTTGACTCATTCGAACCTCAGCACTTGTTGTTTCTCCAATATATAAATCTTGATTATTATGAATCAGATAAACAACAGGCCAGTTTTTACCATATTCATAATTCTTTAATTCATTTAAACCATCATTATCAAATGAATATGTACGTATTTCATCAGTCCCTTTCATGTTACACCTCCGAACCCTTAATTAATCTTTAATCAATTCCACTACATCATCAAATGTACAATCCAAACAATCACAAATACGTATCAACGTATCCATAGATACCGTTTCCTGTTTAGAAAGTTTTGCAAGTGTAGCTGGTGTTAACTTAGCTTCTTTAGCCAAATTTGTTTTTTTCATGCCTTTATCAATTAATAATTTAAATAGCTTATTATAACTTATTTGCATAAAATGTCCTCGCTTAGTATCTATTATACGTGAAACGCTTACAGTATTAAATAAGAAATATTACGAAATGTGAATATTTCATCAATAAAAAATAATATATAAAATTTAAATTGGACTATTATTAAAACTAATAAAATAACCAAAATAAAAGCAGGGTTTCCCCTGCCATTCGTACTAATCATGACTATCGTCTTGTCCTTAATTCGCTTTAAATTTTTAATTTGATGAACTAGAATTTTTCTGTTTCAAATAAATGCTACATATAACTGTATATTAAGTTTCAAACCATTTATTCAATTCATTTTCTGCATCTTTTACTGATTGATTAATTATCGTTTGTTCTTCCACAGTAAGGATGTTCTTATTATATTTCATCTTTTTTTTGATAAGCTCCTCTTTTGCAAATGGGTGGTAATCATTCGCTTATTTACTATGTTTAG
>Scrappy_p2__coassemble_686_pt1 | contig 33532 bp, 30 predicted proteins | sample Scrappy_p2__metabat2_high_PE_002 | metagenome-assembled genome bin Scrappy_p2 | reverse complement strand
ATCCAGACAATAGTATCTGGATGGTTCGTCATTTCTTAACTTAATGACATTGGAATCAAGTCCCTGTTTTAGTTCCAAAAATCAAATGGAGAAGAATAATCATCCGCATCATTGTTATAATAAGAAGATTGATTTGATGACTTACTTACATCTTTTCCTTCAAGCATAGTATTGATTGAATCTTTGACATCGCTGATCGCAATCGCATAGCCCATACCTTCTACATTCGTATCACTTAATTTGGCTGAGTTGATGCCAATCAATTCACCACTCATATTCAATAATGCTCCACCCGAGTTTCCTGGGTTAATAGCTGCATCGGTTTGAATATACGATTGTGATTTGTCTGTATCTGAACTTGTTGAAACACTACGATTTGTAGCCGATACAATACCTGTTGTAACACTTTGACCATAACCTAAAGCATTACCAATCGCAACGACTTGTTCACCGACTTGTAGTTTGTCACTATCTCCAATTGTCGCAATCGCAATTTGTTTTAAAGTATCTTCACTTAAATCACTTGTCTTAATCGATATCACAGCTAAGTCACGATCTGCATCTACACCTTTTACTGTGGCTTCAACATTTGTATTATCCGCTAATGTACAGGTAAGTGTAGTTGCACCTTCAATGACATGATAGTTTGTCAAAATATCGATTTCACCATTCTTTTTATTAATGATAACACCACTACCGACACTTGTACTTTCTTGTTGCGTAAACGGATTGCTTCTTGAGTTATTTCCATACATACTAAAATAATTTTGTACATCTGATACCGAAACATTGGTAATCGATACAATACTAGGCATACAATTTTGAGCGACTGCACTCACATTTGAAGTCGTTGAACTTGAAGTTTTCACAACATTTGTACTTTGAAGTGTTGTATCTTGTTTATTATAGTTATCAACCACATAGTTGACACCTTGAAAACTTCCGGCCGCAACTACACCAAATGTGGCCGCACTCAATACAAGCTTTGTACCTTTCTTTAATAATTTATGATTAGAATTTGGAATTTTTGGCATTTCATTTTTCATGTCCTTGTACCTCCTTATTTACAATACAAGGATATCGCAATAAGCTTAAATGAACTTTAAATTATTCCATATTTGTGTAACCCATTAAATACGTATCCACTTCTTTAGCACACTCTTTACCTTCGTGAATAGCCCATACAACTAAGGATTGACCTCTATGACAATCTCCAGCTGTAAAGTATTTGTCTTTGACTTGATAAGAATTTGGTTGTGTCACAATCGTATTTCTTTGTGAAGTTTCCAATTTAAAATTCTTCTTTAAATCATCTTCAACACCAATAAAACCAGCCGCAATCAATAATAAATCACAGTCTAAAATTTGTTCGGAACCCTTTACTTCTTCAAGTTTACCATTGTTAAAGTGGACTTTTACTGTCTTGATCTGTTTCAGATTTTGCTTTTCATCTAAAATACATTCCTTAATTGTTGTTTCGTAGATGCGAGGATCCTTTTTAAAGACGGCAATCGCTTCTTCTTGACCATAATCTGTCTTACAGATCTTTGGCCATTCGGGCCAAGGATTACTTTGAAGTCTTTCATCGGGTGCTTTAGGCATCATTTCAATTTGAACAACACTTGCACAACCCTGACGAATGCTTGTACCAACACAATCATTTCCAGTATCTCCACCACCGACAATCACGACATGTTTATATTTGGCAGAAATTTCTTCTGTGTTATCCAACAAATGTTTCGTAGCCTTTGTAAGGTAGTCCACTGCAAAATAAATGCCATTACAATCACGATTCTTTACATTTAGATCACGAGCCTTTTTAGATCCAGTCGCAAAGACAATCGCATCATATTCTTTTTCCAATTCCTTTTTGGTGATGTCTTTACCTACATTCACATTGGTTTTAAAGATGATTCCTTCTTCCGAAAGTATTTCGAATCTTCTTTGAATGACTTTCTTTTCAAGCTTCATATTTGGAATGCCATACATCAATAAACCACCAATACGATCTTCTTTTTCAAAGACTGTCACAGAATGGCCTCTTCGATTTAAATCATGCGCAAGCGCAAGTCCTGCAGGCCCTGAACCAATGATGGCGACCTTTTTATCGGAGCGCACACTAGGAACATAAGGTGCCATCCATTTGTTAGTATAGGCTGTTTCAATCGTATACAATTCATTTTCTTTGATTGTGACTGGTTCTTGGTCTAAACCATTCAAACAAGCTTTTTCGCAAAGAGCAGGGCATACGCGACCGGTAAATTCAGGGAATGGATTGGTTTTTAATAATCTTGATAACGCTCTTTTATCGTTGCCATTATAGATTTCATCATTCCATTCTGGAATTAAGTTATGTAATGGGCAGCCTGTCACCATGTTTTTTAATTTAATAGCTGACTGACAAAAGGGAACGCCACAATACATGCAGCGTGCACCTTGTTTACGTCTTGTTTCTTCATCTAAAAAAGGATGAAATTCATTAAAGTTTGTGATACGAGAAAGAGGTTGGATGGCCTCGTTTTCTTGTCTTTCATATTCTAAAAATCCTGTTGGTTTTCCCATAATCTTTCATCCTTTCTAAGCATGTACTTGTTCAAAAGCCATTAGACTGGCTTCATCATCATGATAGCCTTTGGCCTTTAATTCTTGAATCAATGTTGTGATCTTCTCATAATCTTTAGGTACGATCTTTTTAAAGTTGGATAATTCATGATCAAGATTTGATAAAATCTTTTGGGCAACATCTGAATTTGTATATTTGTAATGATTCTTTAATAATTGCGTTAATGTTTCGATATCCGCTTTACCACTCACTTCATACGTATTGACTAATTGTTTATTTAAACGTGTATATAAATCATGGTTAGGATCATAAATATACGCAATACCACCAGACATGCCCGCTGCTAAGTTTTTACCAGTTTGACCTAAAATCACAACAGTACCGCCTGTCATATATTCAAGGCCATGATCTCCAACACCTTCGACTACAGCACTTGCTCCTGAGTTACGTACCGCAAAACGTTCACCGGCCATACCACGAATATAGGCTTCACCACTAGTAGCACCATATAAGGCCACATTACCAATAATGACGTTTTCATTTGGCTTGAAAGTCGCTTCTTTTTTAGGTTGAATGATCAACTTACCACCAGATAAGCCCTTGCCAAAGTAGTCATTCGCATCGCCATGAACATCTAAAGTGATTCCTTTTTGTACAAAAGCACCAAAAGATTGTCCTGCACCACCGTTACAATGAACAGTATATGTATCGTCTTGTAGAGTGTTATTAAATTGTTTTGTGACTACACTGGATAAAATAGTTCCGACTGTACGATCTGTACTTGAAATGGAGATTGTTTCAGCATGAGGCTTTTTCTCATTGAAATAAGGCTCAAACTTAGGAAGCAATATTTTCATATCTACCGTTTTTTCAAGTTCAAAATCGTATGTATCTTTTGGCTCATAATGAATATTGTAAGGTGTCATTAAAATGTTAGAGTAATCCATATTCGCATCTTCATTCACTTCTAGATTGTCCGTATGACCCACCATTTCATTGATTGTGTGGTAGCCAAGATCAGCCATAATTTCTCTTAATTCACGCGCAATAAACAGCATGAAATTCATGACATATTCTGGCTTTCCTTTGAAACGCTTTCTTAATTTTTGGTTCTGTGTAGCCACACCAAAAGGACAAGTATCTAGATTACATACACGCATCATCATACATCCCATAGTAACAAGTGGTGCAGTCGCAAAGCCAAATTCTTCAGCGCCTAATAAGCAGGCAATGGCTACATCTTTTCCGGTCATTAATTTTCCGTCGGTTTCAATTAAAACACGACTTCTTAAACCGTTCTCGACTAAGTTTTGGTGGGCTTGGGCCAAACCTAATTCCCATGGAAGACCCGCGTGGTGAATACTACTTTGGGAAGCCGCACCTGTTCCTCCATCATAGCCAGAAATTAAGACGACGGTAGCTCCGGCTTTGGCAACACCAGATGCAATCGTACCAACACCCGCTTCGGAGACAAGCTTAACACTAATTCGAGCTTTTGGATTGGCATTTTTTAAGTCGTAGATCAATTGAGCTAAATCTTCAATGGAATAGATGTCGTGGTGAGGAGGAGGGGAAATTAAAGATACACCTGGCGTTGAATATCGAGTTTTCGCAATCCATGGATAGACTTTTTTGCCTGGCAAGTGTCCACCTTCACCTGGTTTTGCACCCTGTGCCATTTTGATCTGGATTTCTTTGGCACTGACTAAATATTCTTCGGTGACGCCAAAACGACCGCTCGCCACTTGCTTAATAGCCGAATTCTTTTCTGTACCTAAACGTTCTGGTTTTTCACCACCTTCACCTGAATTGGATTTACCACCCAATCGATTCATGGCGATGGCCATACATGTATGGGCTTCTTCAGAGATAGAACCATAGCTCATGGCACCTGTCTTAAAGCGTTTTACGATTTCGTATTCACTTTCCACTTCCGATAATGGGATTGAATTTCTTGTCTTTTTAAAGTGCAATTGACTTCTTAAATGATGTTTTTGATTATTTGAATTCAATTCACTGGAATATTCTTTAAATAAATCGTAGTTATTGGTTTGTGTAGCTCTTTGAAGTTTCACAATGGTTTCAGGAGAATATAAGTGATCCTCTTTTCCATCACCCTTTCTAAGTTTATGGAATCCAATGGAATCTAGACTTGTATCGGTTGTAAGTCCTAATGGATCATAAGCACGATCATGATGATAGATCAAATCTTTTTCAATATCTTCTAAAGTGATGCCCTCCACTTCACTAATAGTGTTTGTGAAGTAGGTATCGATAACTTCTTTAGAGATGCCAATGGCTTCAAAGATTTGAGCGCCTTGATACGATTGAAGCGTTGAAATACCCATTTTTGCGGCAATCTTAACAATACCTTTTAAAATGGCTTCGTTATAATCATCAATCGCAATATTTACTTCTTTATCTAACATATTCAATTGAATCATTTCTTCAATACATTCATGTGCTAAATATGGATAGATGGCAGTTGCACCATAACCTAAAATCGTTGCGAATTGATGAACATCTCTTGGTTCACCACTTTCTAGAATGATGGATACATCGGTTTTCTTTTTCGTCTTAACTAAGTGTTGTTCTAAGGCAGACACAGCTAAAAGACTTGGAATGGCCATGTGACCTTCATCGACACCTTTATCGGAAAGAATCAAAATATTAGCGCCATTTCGATAGGCTTTATCACATTCAATAAATAAGTTTTCTAATGCTTCTTTTAACGATGTGCCACGATAGAATAATAGAGAAATCGTTTCATTTTTAAATCCTGTCTGATTTAATTGACGAATCTTATCCATATCGCGTGATGTTAGAATGGGATTATTGACCTCTAAGACGGTACAGTTGCCGGATTTATCTTGGAGCAGGTTTCCATCACTACCAATATAGATGGTTGTATCTGTGACAACTTCTTCACGTAAAGAATCAATTGGTGGGTTGGTTACTTGGGCGAAGAGTTGTTTAAAGTAATGGAATAAACTTAAATGATTTTGGGAATAAATTGCCAAAGGAATATCGGTACCCATCGCACTTGTTGGTTCAAGTTTTACGCGGGCCATTGGTAAAATAATATCTTTTACATCTTCATAGGTATAGCCGAAGACTTTATAAAGAATATCTCTTTCATGTTGCGAGTGGATGTGTGTTTTTTTATCAGGAGCTGGTAGATCCTTCAGGTATAATAAGTGGTTGTCTAACCATTCTCCATATGGATTTGAAGAGGCATATTCATTTTTAAGATCATAGTCTTCAATCAATTTCTTTTTCTTGGTATCCACAAGTAGCATTTTACCGGGTTCAAGTCTTGATTTTTTTACGATTTTCTTTTCATCAATATCCAATACACCAACTTCACTTGATAAAATCAACATGTTGTCGCTTGTTAGGTAGTAACGACTTGGTCGAAGTCCATTACGGTCAAGTACAGCTCCGACTTTTTGTCCATCACTAAATAAAATAGCGGCTGGACCATCCCATGGTTCCATCATTGTGGCATAGTAGTGGTAGAAATCTTTCTTCTTTTGATCCATGGTTTGGTGTTTCCATGGTTCTGGAATCAAGATCATAACGGCTTTTTCAAGTGGCATGCCATTCATGACTAAGAATTCTAGGGCGTTATCTAACATGGCAGAATCGGAACCCGAAGTATTGATAATGGGTAAGATCTTACTTGAATTTTCATCCAAGAATTTTGAATGCATACTTTCTTCACGTGCTAACATCTTATTGACGTTGGCACGGATGGTATTGATTTCACCGTTGTGGGCAATATAGCGGTTTGGATGCGCTCTTTGCCATGATGGTGTTGTATTGGTAGAGAAACGTGAGTGTACGATCGCAATCGCAGACTTATAGTTTTCATCTTGTAAATCAAAATAGAATTTTCTTAATTGAGAAACGAGAAACATACCTTTATAAACAATGGTACGACTGCTTAATGAGGCCACATAGGTTTCTTTACAACTCTTTTCAAATTCGCGTCGAATCACATATAGCTTTTGTTCTAGATCTGTATCGCCTTGGACAAAGGCTTGGTAAATGCTAGGCATACAATCTTTGGCTTTTTGACCGAGGATGGAATCATCACATGGAACTTTTCGCCAAGTGATGAATGTGCATCCTTCTTGTTCAACAAGTTTTTCAAACATTTTTTTGTGTTGGTTTAAAAGCAGTTTATTTCTTGGCAAGAAAAACATACCGACACCATAGTGTTCGGGTAGTTTGATGTTGTCTTTCTTTAATGTGTTGCGAAAAAAGTCATCACTGATTTGAAGGAGAATACCAACTCCATCACCCACTTTACCACTGGCATCTTTACCAGCGCGGTGTTCTAGTTTTTCTACAATGTGCAATGCTTTGTCTAAGACATCATAGCTTTGTTTGCCATCGATTTGAACTACGGTACCAATACCGCAGGCATCGTGTTCGATTTCATAATTCATAATTTACACAATCCTTTCTATTTTCCACTGTCTCCATAGTTTGATAAATAACGAGCACTCGGATCGTTGACGTTACATCCTTGCCAGTTTTTATTTGGCATCCAGAAATCTTTGATCATGCCTGCCTGTTCAGGGTAGTAAGATTCAAAAATTTCACGATATAATAGAGACTCTTTTGTGAATGGAGTACAGTATTTATATTGTTTGATTTTTTCTTCAAATTCAGCATCTGTATACTGCTTTTCGGCATATTCTTTAATATCATCACTTAATGAGTGACCGACCGCATCGGAGAAGGCGGCTTTTTCTCGCATTAAAATATCGTAAGGAAGAATTTCGTCTTTTTCAAACGCATGACGAAGTAAATATTTTCCTTTATTGTACGTATTCATTTTCTTTTTTGGATCTATAGCCATAACGTATTTGACAAAATCTAAATCGCCAAAGGGAACACGGGCTTCAATGGAGTTTGTGGAAATACAGCGATCGGCTCTTAATACATCGTACATATACAGTTCATGTACTCGTTTAACACTTTCTTGTTGGAATTCTTGGGCGCTTGGGGCAAAATCTGTATATTTGTAGCCAAACAATTCATCACTGATTTCTCCAGTTAGTAATACGCGAATGTTACTTTGTTCATGAATGGCTTTACAGATGAGATACATTCCAATGCTGGCGCGAATGGTTGTGATGTCAAAAGTAGCCAAAGTTTGAATGACGGATTTGATAGCATTTAAGACATCTTCTTTATTAATAATGATTTCATGGTGGTTAGAGCCAATAAAGTCAGCGACTTCTTTGGCATATTTTAAATCGATCGCATCTTCTTCCATTCCAATCGCATAGGTTTCAATGGGTTTATTGAGTAATTTTTGACTGATGGCACAAACTAGACTTGAATCTAATCCTCCACTCAATAAGAATCCTAGTGGGGCATCGGCATCCAATCTTTTCTTGACACCCTCCACTAATTTATCGTGAATATTTGAACAGATTGTTTCTAGATCTGAAGTGATTACTTTATCAACTTTAGTAATGTCTAAGTAACAAGTGAATTTGCCATCGGCATAATAGTGTCCTGGAGGGAATGGAAAGATTTGTTCGACAATGGAAACTAGGTTTTTGGCTTCAGAGGCAAAGACAATATTATGATTTTGATCATAGCCATAAAATAATGGACGGATTCCGATTGGGTCTCTGGCGGCAATAAAATCGTTTTTCTTGGCATCATAAATAATGCAGGCGTATTCAGCGTCTAATTTTTTAAACATGTCTAAGCCGTATTTTTCATAGAGTGGTAGAAGAATTTCACAGTCGCTTTGTGAGACAAATGTATAGCCATTTTTTTCAAGTTCATCTTTGATGGCTCGAAAGCCATAGATCTCACCGTTACATACGACATAATTTCCATTTCTTTTAAATGGCTGCATGCCAAGAGGACTTAGTCCCATGATGGATAGTCTTTGAAAGCCTATATAGCCGCATCCGACTTCTTGAATTCTTTCGTCGTCTGGACCTCTTGTATATGTCGCAAGTAATGCTTGATGAATGGATTCTTTATCTACTTTTAATGATTTATATCCAATAATTGTACACATAAATTACATCTCCTTTATAGACGGAAAAACCGGGCGTATGCCGGTTTATTGAATTCCGAATAATAATTTTCCATATGTTGGAAATGGCCAATCTCTATTAGAAGTAATGACTTCAAGTTCGTCGCATGGTTTTCTTAAAGCGGCCATGTCTTGGATAATGAAGTCTCTTACATAGAAGGCTGATTTTTCAAAATCATCAATTTCATGTAGTTTTTTAACATCGTTTTCAAGTGTCATCATAGCTTGGTAAGCTTCGGTTAAATATTCACTGATTTTTTTAGCTGTTTCAAGTTCATAGGTTAAGTCGATACCGATTGCCTTTTTATTTGCGATGGTATCTGTCAATTCTTTAGAGAACTTACTTGCGGCTGGTAAAATGTCTTTTTTCGCGATGTCTAACATGGTCAATGCTTCAATGTTGATTTGTTTTTCGTATTCATCCATTAAAATCTCATATCTTGATTCCACTTCTTCTTTAGATAAAACTTTTTGTCTTTCAAATAGGGCAATGTTTTCTTCGGTTTTGAAGTATGGAAGGGCATCTGGCGTTGTCTTTAAGTTTAATAAGCCTCTAGACTCTGCTTCTTTAACCCAAGAATCATCATATCCGTTGCCATTGAAGATAATGCGCTTGTGGTTTTTGATAGTATCTTTGATCAAAGCATGTAATGTAGTGTCAAAATCATCGCTAGCTTCAAGAATGTCCGCAAATTTTTCGATTTCATCCGCAATGACTGTATTTAACACAATATTGCATCCGGCAATACTTGAGTTAGATCCGGGCATTCTGAATTCGAATTTGTTTCCGGTAAATGCGAATGGAGAAGTACGGTTACGGTCGGTTGAATCTTTAGGGAATTTAGGAAGAACGGTTGCTCCAATCTTCATCAATTCTTTTTCTTTTCCATCATATGGTTTGTCTTCTTCAATGGCCTTTAATACAGCAGTTAATTCATCACCTAAGAAAATAGAGATAATAGCTGGAGGCGCTTCATTAGCACCTAGTCTATGATCGTTACCTGCAGTGGCTACGCTTAATCGTAGTAAGTCTTGGTGTTCATCTACAGCTTTAATAATAGTAGCTAAGAAGACTAAAAATTGTGCGTTTTCATGAGGTGTATCGCCTGGTTCTAATAAGTTGATTCCTGTATCCGTAGATAAAGACCAGTTATTGTGCTTACCACTTCCGTTGATTCCTTCAAATGGTTTTTCATGAAGTAGGGCAACCAATCCATGTTTTTTCGCAACTCTTTGAATCAATTCCATTGTCAATTGGTTGTGGTCTGTTGCGATATTTGTCGTTGTAAAGATTGGGGCTAATTCATGTTGAGCAGGTGCTACTTCATTGTGTTCAGTTTTTGCCAAGATGCCAAGTTTCCATAACTCTTTATTTAAATCGGACATAAATTCTTGAACACGACTTTTGATTGTTCCAAAATAATGATCTTCCAATTCTTGTCCTTTAGGGCATGGTGCACCAAATAATGTACGTCCTGTATAGATCAAGTCTTTTCTTTGTTCATAATATTTCTGGTCAACTAAGAAATATTCTTGTTCAGGTCCGACGGTTGTTTTAATGGTTTGAACATCGTCATTGCCAAATAATTTCACAATACGTAAGGCTTGTTTATTAATGGCCTGCATACTTCTTAATAGTGGTGTTTTCTTATCTAGGGCGTGTCCTGAGTAAGAGCAGAAAGCGGTTGGAATACAAAGAACTCCGTTTTTAATAAAGGCATAGCTTGTTGGATCCCAAGCTGTATATCCTCTTGCTTCAAATGTGGCTCTTAATCCACCATTTGGAAAACTTGAGGCGTCTGGCTCACCTTTGATTAATTCTTTTCCACTAAATTCCATAATGACTTTGCCATCTTTATCTGGATTGATGAAGCCATCATGCTTTTCAGCTGTAACTCCTGTCATTGGTTGGAACCAGTGTGTATAGTGTGTTGCTCCTTGTTCTAAGGCCCATTCTTTCATAGCGTGGGCTACCGCGTTTGCGATTTTGATATTTAACTGTTTTCCATCGCGAATGGTTTTTTCTAATTCGCGATATGTATCTTTTGCGAGCTTTTCTCGCATAACAGATTCATCAAAAACTTTACTTCCGAAAATTTCTTCTACGATCGATTTCATAATGGCTCTCCTTTACATAAAAAAAGGGCAAGGACACTAAAAAAACTAGGGTTTGACCTATGTTTTCTTTGGCGTCCTTGCCATGTATGCATTCATTATAAACAGATATTTTGTGTTGTCAATGAAAAAATGTAAAATGATTTGAAAATAGGATGAAAATAGTGTATTAATTATTTGAGGTGAATTGTATGACGTATAATGATGTATTAAATTTTTGTGAAGAACAAGACGTTCGATTTATTCGTCTTTCTTATTTTGATATGTATGGTACACAGAAAAATGTTTCTGTTTTGCCAACTGAATTAAAAAGGGCATTTGTGGAAGGAATTAGCTTTGATGCCAGTGCCATTGATGGCTTTCTAGATGAAGTGCATAGTGATCTATTCTTATATCCAGATCCAAACACTATGAGTATCTTGCCATGGCGCAGTATGGATGGAAGTGTCATTCGTATGTATTGTGATATTAAATATCCGGATGGGACGCCTTTTGAAAGGGATGTGCGCTATATATTAAAGAAAGCGGTCAATAAAGCGAAAGAAATGGGAATCAGTGTTAACTTTGGTTCAGAATTTGAATTCTATTTATTTAAGCAGGATGAAAATGGAGAAAATACTTATGTCCCATTGGATCGTGCGGGGTATATGGATATTTCACCATTAGATAAAGGGGAAAATGTTCGTCGTGAGATTTGTTTAACATTATCGGAAATGGGAATTGATCCAGAGGTTTCGCATCATGAGATGGGTCCTGGGCAAAATGAGATTGATTTTCGTTATTCAAGTGCTTTACAGGCAGCGGATAATGCGGCGACATTTAAGTGGGTTGTTGAAGCTATTGCGAATATGCAGGGTTTAGTAGCTGACTTTTCACCAAAACCTTTAGAGGATCAGCCAGGTAATGGGATGCATATTAATATGAGTGTAGATCAACATGAAGAGTTGTTGATGCCTTTTATGGCGGGTATTTTAAATCGTATTGAAGAGATGACAGCCTTTTTAAATCCAACTAAACACTCCTACAAGCGTTTTGGGAAGGATAAGGCGCCAAGCTATATTTCCTGGTCGTATCAAAATCGTAATCAATTGATTCGTATTCCGGCTACACATTCGACAAATCGTATGGAGTTAAGAAGTCCGGATTGTAGCTGTAACATATATCTTACGTATGCCTTATTGATTTATGCCGGTTTAGAGGGGATTGAAAAGAACATGGTACCCGATCCTTGTACGGATATTGTATCGAGTGATACAAGAAAGCTTCCTCAAAGTTTAAAAGAGGCAAAGGTAAAGGCTTTGAATTCGGATTGGTTAAAACAAGTTTTAGGAAAAGATGTAGTGGATATTTATGTTGGGTAAGTGCGTATGGAGGCAAGTAAAGTATTAGTGCTTGGAAATGTGAATTTCTTAGCTTTATTAAAAAATACGGCCAATTATCAATATGTACTTTCGAAGACATATAATGATGCATTAAATAAGTTGAGAAATACGCATTTTGAGATTGTTGTGATTTTATATTCGCAAACGACAAGTGGGCTTTTAAATTTTGCGAAGAGTTTAAATACACAAGTTCTTTTGGTGTGCAATAAGGAAATCTATGATCAAGTTTCATATCAGTGTAAAGATAGTGGTATAATAGTTCTGTCGTATCCCATCAAGAAGCAGTTGTTGTATGAAGCATTTCAGATTCTTATGAGTGTGAATAGGCGAATCCGACTTTATGAAAAGAAGATCAGTAAGCTTGAACAGAAATATTTAGAGTTGAAGATGGTGGATCATTGTAAGTTGGTTTTGATTTCAAATTATCATTGGAGTGAAGACAAGGCGCATCACTATATTGAAAAGATAGCGATGGAGCAGAATAAGACGAAATTCTTGGTGGCTAAAGAGTTATTAGAGGAGTTTCAAACATGAAAAAGATTCAAAAGACCAATGCGATGCGTTTTCTAGATCAGCATAAAGTAGAATATGAAGCGCATACGTATGAACATAAAGATGGAGATCCCGTAGATGGTGTGCATGTTGCGAATATGTTACATCAGCCAGTGGAAGCGGTGTATAAAACTTTAGTTACACAGGCAAACACAAAGGAATACTTGGTGTATATGCTTCCAGTTGAAAAGGAATTGGATTTAAAGAAGTGCGCAAAAATAGCCGGAGTCAAATCTTGTGAAATGATCCATGTGAAGGACATCAATAAGATTACGGGCTATATTCGTGGTGGTTGTTCTCCACTAGGTATGAAGAAGCAATTTCGTACGTTTATTGAAATGGATTGTTTAAATCAAGATAAGATCTATTTTAGTGCAGGTAAGATTGGTATGCAGATTGAGATGGATCCAAAGACATTGATGGATTTAATTCATGTTCAAGCAGGCGATATCACAAAGGAGTAATTTTATGTGGGCGTATGAGAGTGTATTTTATCAAATCTATCCTTTTGGAGCTTGTGGAGCGCCATTTGAGAATAATCATGTTCTAGAACATAGAATTCATAAATTAGAGGATTTTATTCCTCATTTAAAGAAATTAAACATTGACTGTATTCTATTGAATCCAATTTTTGAAAGTCGTACGCATGGTTATGATACAACGGATTTTAAAACGTTAGATACAAGATTGGGTACCAATGAGGACTTAAAGGAAGTTGTAAATCAATTCCATGAAAATGGTATTCAAATTATTTTAGATGCCGTGTTTAATCATGTGGGACGTGATTTCTTTGCGTTTCAAGATGTATTAGAAAAGAAGTGGGATTCACCTTATAAGGATTGGTTCTATATTGATTTTAATGGAAACAATCACTACAACGATGGCTTCTGGTACCAGGATTGGGAAGGCAATGATATCTTAGTGAAGTTGAATCTTCAAAATTCACAAGTAGTAGAATACATTTTAAGTGTAGTGGATTTCTGGCAAGAAGAATTTAAAATTGATGGTTTAAGATTAGATGTAGCGTATTGTTTGGATAAAAATTTCCTACAAACTTTACACAATCATGTAGATAGAGATTTCTTCCTTTTAGGTGAAACTTTACATGGTGACTATAATCAATGGATGAATGAGAATATGTTGGATTCTGTCACAAATTATGAGTGTTATAAGGGATTGTATTCGAGCTTTAATTCAGCTAATTTCTATGAGATTCTTTATTCATTGAATCGTCAATTTGGCAAAGATCCATGGTGTTTATATACGGGTAAGCATTTGTTTAACTTTGTGGATAATCATGATGTAGAAAGAGTTGCGTCGATTTTAGAGGATAAAAACCAATTGCCTTTAATTTATACCATGTTGTTTACTATGCCAGGTATTCCATGTATCTATTATGGCAGTGAATGGGGTATGGAAGGTACAAAAAATTGGAATGATACGGATCTTAGGCCGAAAATCAAAGTGTTTGAATGGAATGAATTAACGGATACCATTCAAAAGTTAATCCATCTGAAACATAATCATTCCGCTTTATCTTATGGAGACTATACACAGATTGGTATCACAAATACGGCTTGTATTTATCAAAGACAAGATGAAAAGGAATGTCTATGGATTTGTATGAATATGAAGAGTGTTGTTCAAACATTAGGTTTTAATGGTCAAGGTAATTTCATCGACATGGAAACCAATGAAGAACTTTATATTCATAACTCACTTGAGTTCAAGCCTTATGAAGTAAAATTATTAAAGAAAGTATCGTAATGGATACTTTTTTTCATATGATATAATTTAGAAGAGGTATTTGTATATGGAAAATTGGATTCGAAATCATGATTCGTTTTATGTAACGAAAGATGATCAAAAAATAAGTTTTAGTGATGATTTCATCAAGTCAGAAGAAAGAACAACAGGATTAGGTAAGGGTATTTATAGCACGTATAAATATTTTGATACATATATTTGGAAAGAAGATAGTACGAACCATTATTATTTTGAGTGGATACCCAAAGTGGATGAAAATATTAAAGAGGTTCATTTTCCAGATAGTTTTGTATGTGAAGACAAGGATGGCTATTCAACCATTCCTTATATGCAAGGGTTATTGATTCCCAATCGATATGATTATGATTATAGTAAGATTGCTTTTGATGGTCAGTTTACAAGTTGTGCTGCCTATATGCCTTGGCTTAGTCAAACCAATAATGGAAAAGGGTATATCGCAATCAATGAAACGCCTTGGGATTCTAAATATACAATTGATCATGATGATAAGGGGACAAGGCTTCAATTTGTATGGTTAACAAGTCTAGGTAAGATGCGATATAAGCGTGTTGTTCGATATACTTTTGAAAGTAATATGGATTATAATCGTGCGTGTAAGATTTATCGAGAGTATGTTAAAGAAAGTGGCTTATTTAAATCTTTAAAGGAAAAAGAAGTTACACTTTCTAAAATATCAGATCTTCAACAGTGTGCTGTTGTACATACGGGTATTAAGGCACATACGGAAAAGGATTCACGTTTTTATAATGGACAACAGGATGTGATTCATTCTTTTGATTCGGTAAAAGAGATGATTCAAAGTCTTCATAAATTAGGCTCGAACAAACTTTATCTTCATTTGGATGGTTGGGCAGATCCTGGCTACGACAATTGTCATCCGGATTATTTGCCGGCATGTATTGAAGCTGGTGGATGGGCTGGTTTAAAGAATTTACAGGATAGTTTAAGTTCTCAAAATGATTTATTTGGCTTACATGATCAGTATCGTGATTATTACTATACAGCTAAAACACATGATGAAAACCAAGCAATTCAATTAGAGGATGGTGAAGTGTTTGAGCATGCCAATTGGGCTGGGGGAAGACAAAACTACTTGTGTGCAAGTCTAGCACCGAAGTATGTAAAAAGAAACTACACTGAAATCTTAAAACATATTAATTTGGATTGCGTATACTTAGACGTATTTTCTTGTAATGAAATGGATGAGTGCTTTAATCCAGAGCATTTGATGACTAGAAAAGAGTGTATGGAATATAGAAGGGCTTGTTTTCAATATATGACAAATAGAGGAATCATACCTTCAAGTGAAGAGTGCGGTGATTGGGCCATGCGAGAACTTGTATTTTCGCATTATGGTCCTTATGAGTTTATGATGAAAGAAGAAAATGAGAAAAGAATGGGAATAGCAGTACCTTTGTTTAATCTTGTGTATCATGATTGTTTCATTTTGCCTTGGCCAATGGATAAAAAACAAGAAGACTACATGTTGTATGCATTACTAAATGGTGGTATTCCATATGTGGTAAGGAATGCACCGTATGATAATGTGGATGGTAATTTTGGCTCTGATGGCTTATCCATAGAAGATCGAATTAAACGTGCAAATGTTGTTCTAGATTTTTATCAAAAAATTAAAAATGAAGAAATGGTAGAACATAAAATCATCAATGATCATATTCAACAGACCACTTTTAGTAATAATATCACAGTTGAAATCGATACAAAGGAGAATACGTATAGAATTGTATGAAAATATTAGTTTTGGTTTTACTTTTATTAACGGGTTGTACACAAGCACAACCAGAACTTAGAGAAACTAAAGAAGTTCAAACTTCAATCCCTTATTCAGATGAGGAATTGATTAAAAACGCAAATGATCAAATTGAGAATGAAGCATATTATGTGGATTCAATCACTCAACAGTCGGATACAGAAGTGTGCTTTTCATTAAAGAATAAAGACTTAAACAAGCAATATGTTTTCAAATATGAAGGTGATGAGTTAATTCCAGATCGAATAGAGTAGGTAAGAAGTATGTTAAGTAGAAAACAAATGATTGGACTTGCGATCACTCGAATGATGATGCAGGATAAGTGGGCTGAAAAGTATGATCCGGATAATCGTTTTGGGATCAATCAATATGATTATAATTTGGAGAAAGACTATTTATTCGCGCTTCAAAGGGAATGGAAGAATTCTATTTGGGATTCGGATAAGGTTGAAAAATATGTAATGTTCTAGACTATACAAGCTTTGATGAATATGAAGAGGATGTTGAAGAGTGTCTTGCACGTCTTAAAAAACAGGAAGAGTAAAAGCAGGAAAAGCTCCTAATTAAAGGGGCTTTTGTGCGTTTCTAGACTTTTTGATATGTTGACATTTACAAATGGCAGTTCGATTGGAACTCAATTGATTTTCAACATATTGTTTAAGATTACGATATCGATCAAGGTCATTTGATTTTTCTTTGGCTTCTTTTCTTAAGCTTTCTAATTCAAGACGCTCGTGATTTAGTCGTGATCAAAGCTATTCTTTTTTTCTTGTAGCGTAACTACATCTTCAAGATTCACTCTGTATTTAGAGAATACGGTTGGTACATCCATCAACATTTGCATGTCAATCTTTTGTGGTGTCTCATAAATACAAAGAACGGTATAATTAATGTCTTTTTGTTTGTCCATGATTTGAATATCTGTATAGTGAAGATCATTATTGAGATAGTCAATCTTTTGATGAATCACATTTAACAAATGGAGATGAATTAGACCTTGATACATTAAAAGATAGAAAAAATGCTTTGTTTGTCATTATTTCAGATACAGACGATACATTTAATTTTGTGGTATCAATTATGTATTCACAGTTATTTAATTTACTTTGTGATAAAGCGGATGATAAATATGCTGATAGATTACCAGTCCATGTTAGGTTTCTATTAGATGAGTTTGCGAATATTGGTTTAATTCCTAAGTTTGAAAAGTTGATAGCTACAATTCGTTCAAGAGAATTTTCTGCAAGTATTACATTACAAGCACAATCACAATTAAAAGCTATCTATAAAGATAACGCAGATATGATTGTTGGTAAATGTGATAGCACATTATTCTTAGGTGGAAAAGAGAAAACAACACTAAAAGAATTATCTGAACACTTGGTAAAGAAACAATTGATTTATATAACACTTCAGAAACTAGATCAAATGCTAATAGTTATGGACTGAATTATCAAAAGACTGGTAAAGATTTAATGAGTCAAGATGAAATCACTGTTATGGATGGTAGCAAGTGTATATTCCAACTTAGAGGAGTAAGACCATTCTTATCTGGCAAATACGATATTACTAAACATGATAATTATAAGTTACTTGAAGATTATGATAGGAAAAATGCTTTACTTTATGGCAATAAGTATATTTGATATAATTAAGTTAAATATAACGATAAACTGGAATTTTAAGGAAAAGAATGGTTAATGGAAGAGTTTGACACAAGTGATTTGGCATGGATATTATATAAATTATTTTATGGTATTGATAATGATAAAACCATTGTAAAGAATAAAGAAAGAAGTTATATGGAAATTGTTTTTGGGAACAAGTCCATTAATATGAGTGGTGATACGGATTATAATTTTGGACCTGGATGGACATATTCCATTAGAAAAAAATATGAAGGCTATTTGGGAGAAGTACTATCAGAATATGAAAAACTTTATAATATACAATTACAGAGATGTGTGAAACTATATAAATCAGTTTTAAACATTTCATTGATGCCACAAACTGGAAATTTACAAATCACTAAAAAAGGAATTGGTAACGATAGGGTAGACACATTTATATGGGCGTTGGATAGTTACTATAATGATGAAACTTCTTTACTATTTAATAATTCGTCTTTTAATAATACCTCATATTTAAAGGAATATTTAGATTTATTTAGAACGGATCAGAAGGAAGAAACTATATATAACTATTGTTATAAAATTTATGGGATAGAAAGTCATGAATTAGTGGATGAACTAATTATGCATGGTAAAGAAGCAATAGATTCACCAGAAAAGGTTATTGCTTATATGAACTGTGCATATAGGTTTTGGTGCCAAAAACTTACTTTTATCAAAAAGCTCCTCTTTTGCAAATGGGTGGTAAGTGACAAATTATTACAGGCAGTGCTATAATTAGAACGCTTGTAGAAAGGCAAGCTCTTGAAGAGCTTCATGAGGTGAATAATCATCAAGAGGAACTTGGCGGTTCTGGTTATTCATCTCGTGAAACTCCGAACCGCCAAACACAAATGAATAAAAAAGAACGTAGAAAATATCCATCTTTACGTTCATTTACTTGGTCTGAAGATCCTGAAAAATCTGAAGGACAATTGCTTGTAGAAAATACTGTTCAAGAATGGTACGACGCTAAACATGCAACATCATCTATTTTTGAAATTGAATTTATAAATTCTTTAGACATAAAACAATGTCCATTCTGTGAATCTAATGATTTTACAAAATATGGCCATAAAAAAGATGGAACACAAAGATATATTTGTAAAGAATGTGGTAAACGCTTTACAGCTTTGACAAATACAATCTTTGATTCAAAAAAAATTCCTATTTCAGAATGGATTGAGTATTTACTGCATTTGTTTGAATTTCATTCTATAAATTCAACAGCCTACGATAATAGAAATTCACCAACGACAGGGAAATATTGGCTGATCAAAACATTCGAAGTTTTAAAAGGAATACAAAACGATGTTGTACTAGACGGTACAGTATATTTGGATGAAACATATTTTACAAAAGTAAGAAGTAAACTAGTAACAAAAGATGGAAAGAAACTAAGAGGAATATCTCGAAATAAAATAGGTGTTGGTGTTGCTTGTAACGAGACAAAATCAATTTTTATAGTTACAGGAACATCTAAACCTTCAAGAAAATCAACGAAAGAAACATACAGTCAGCATATTGCAAGAGGTTCTGTATTAGTTCATGATGACGAACACTCTCATAGCATATTAATTGAAGAATTGGAACTGGAAAGCATAGTATACCCAACGGCAGAAACAAAAGAATTATCAGATAAAGACAATCCTTTATATCCGGTCAATAATCTTCATTTATTATTAAAACAATTTATAAGAAATCATGGAGCTTATGATAGAGAGCACCTCCAAGACTGGTTGAATCTATTTTGGTTCATTATGAATGAGCCAAAGGACAAGTATGATAAGGTGTTAAAATTTATTGAAATGGCAGTTTTATCGCCAAAAAAAGTGCGATATCGGGATGCAATGAGCTCTAAACATAGTAAATAAGCGAATGATTACCACCCATTTGCAAAAGAGGAGCTTATGAAAAAAAAGACTAAAATTATAATTTTAATCTCAGCATGCCTTTTAATCGTTGTTATCGGCATTTATTACTTGTTTCCAAAGGAAGCAAGTAATGGAAACATCTATGTTCAAAAAGTTTCAACAATCATCGGATCTTCCTATACGGAAAATCGTTATTCAGGTGTTGTAGAATCCTCAGAAACAGTTGATATTAATCAAGATGGAAACAAATCCATTACAGATATGTATGTAAAAGAAGGGCAAAAAGTAAGTAAAGGAGATAAATTATTTTCTTATGACACTACAGAAGCAGCGAATTCGATTGCACAAAAAAAATTAGATATTGAAGCCCAAAACAATGAAATCACCGCTCAAAATAATACAATTGAAGATTATAAGGCCGAACTAAATAAGGGTGGAGATAAAGTAGAGATTCAGGCACGAATCAATGATGCGAGTTATGCGATTCGTCAAGCTCAAAACACAATCAAAGCTACACAAACTGAAATCGATCAGTTGAATAAACAAATTGAAAATTCTACTGTCCTTTCTACTATTGATGGAATTATTAAAGAAGTAAATAAAGATGGTGGAACGGATGAGAGTGGAAACCAAAAACCGTTAGTATCCATTACGCAAACTACAGATTTTAGAGTGAAAGGCTCTATTAGTGAAATGGGCACCATTTCTGAAGGGACAAGTGTCATTGTCAGAAGTCGTGTAAATGAAGATCAAATCTATAAGGGGACTGTCACAAAAGTAGAAACAGAGCCTCAATCGAATTCGAACAATAACTTTTATGGAGCGGATTCAGGGGAATCTGCATCAAAATACCCTTTCTATGTCTCTTTAGACAACAACAAAGGTTTAATGCTTGGACAACACGTATATATTGAAGCGGATAATGGCCAATCTACAAAGAAAAAAGGTATCTGGCTAGATGCAAGTTTTATTGTTTCGGATGACAATGGAAATTCATATGTATGGATATCTGAACGTGGTAAATTAAAGAAAAGAAAAGTAGAACTTGGTAAAACAGATGAAGAAACCTATACCACAAAAATCAAATCAGGACTCAACGTTGATGACTATATCGCGTGGGCTGATGATTCTTATTCAGAAGGAATGAAAACAACTACAGAATATCAGACGGAAACGGATGGTGATGCCAATGCTTCTTAATATACAAAATATTTATAAGAACTACGGTAAAGAACCTATGATTGTTCCTGTATTAAAGGATGTCAGTCTTGAAGTCGTACAAGGTGACTATATTGCGATTATGGGACCTAGCGGCTCAGGTAAAACAACACTTATGAATATCATTGGATGTTTAGATCGAGCAAGTTTGGGTACGTATCTATTTGAAGATGAAGATATTTCTGAAATGAATGATGATGCATTAAGTGATCTTCGTTTAAATAAGATTGGCTTTGTATTCCAAAACTTCAATCTTCTAAGTTCGGAAACCGCTCAAGAAAATGTAGCTTTACCTTTGATTTATGCAGGTATTGATAAAGAGAAAAGAAATCAAAGAGCTATAGATGTATTAAATAAAGTAGGTTTACAAGATCGTATTTCATTTAAGCCAAGCCAATTATCTGGTGGACAAAAACAGCGTGTTGCGATTGCTCGCGCCATTATCAATAATCCAAAAATCCTACTTGCCGATGAGCCTACAGGAGCACTTGATCAAGCAAGCGGAAAACAAGTTATGGAATTATTTAAATCCTTAAATGATGAAGGTGTAACAATCATTATGATAACGCATGATGCCAATGTGGCAAGTCATGCAAAAAAAATTCTTCATATCATTGATGGAGAAATCATTGAAAATAAACAAGGAGGTGTGCTATGAAGCCTTCTATAAAAAAAGGAATTATTATTACTTCTATATGTGCATTTACCTTAGTTGGAATTAAGTTTTATTTGAATTCAACAAACAAAATCGATGTAAACTCTGTATCCACATTAAATACAGGGTATTGGGATAACCCATCCACATCTACTGGTCTTGTATCCAATAGTGATAGGCAATCCGTATTATATGATGCTTCTAAAACAATTACACAAGTATTTGTACAAGAAGGTCAACAGGTCAATTCAGGTGATCCTTTATTGTCATATGACCTAACTACACTTCAAAGTGCAGTAGATACAAGTCAATTGGATGTAGAAAAAGCTCAAAATGCGATTGCACTTGCCGAGCATGAATTAAAGAAATTATTAAATACAACGCCTATTCCAGATGTTGTCGAAGAACCAGAAATTCAAGATCATACTCCTGCACCATTGCCTGGTGTTCCTGAAAAAAATGGAAATGGTTTATATCCTTATATTCTATCTTTATCACAAGCTGAAAAGAATTTCACGGCTTATAAAATCTATTACACTTCTACAACAAGTGAAGCTCCTGAAAAAGGGCCTCATGAAAAGGCATCATTATGGAAAGAAGAAAGAGAAATGAAAGAATCTAACAATACCTGTTGGTATTGGATTGAATATACATATACAGATGGTTCAACAAACGCGTATGATCCTAAAGATGTTGTAGAATATTATAGTGATAAACAACAAATCCCAAATAAAGAAATCTTTTTAGCTGGAACTAAACAGAATCCGTATGTATTTAAGTTAAGCGAAAATCAAGGGTTTGTGTATGGAAAGCTATTTTTAGACAATGCGAATCTAAACCAATACTTACGATTCGATGTGTATACAAATGATGGAGATATTGATTCTTCATGGCTCGTTCGTTGCGACAAGTTTACCACTATACAATCCATTAATGAAGGCGATATGTATTCGGTGATTTCACACACAAAGGAAGAACAGAAATATGTGGAAGTAGAACAAAAACCAAGTCAAGATCTCTCATCGGGTTATACAGAAATTGAACTTGCGAAAGCAATCCGTGATAAGAAACAGGAACTGAAAACTTTAGATTTAGGCTTAAAAAAAGCTCAGCTATCTTTAAGCGAAAACAAAGCTTTATTAAATGATGGAGTTATTCGTGCAAAACGAAGTGGCATTGTTCGTAATATCAAAAAAACATCGGATTCTTTACAAGATGGAAATACCTTCTTAGAAGTAGCCGGTGGACAAGGAACTTATATTAAAGGAAGCATTAGTGAATTAATGTTAAATCAAATTAAAGTTGGAGATACTATTTCTGCCTATTGTTGGACAAGTGGAGAAACGTTTGATGCCAAAATCCAAAGTATTGATACTGTACCTTCTTCAAATAGTAACTATAATGGTTCAGGTAATCCAAATGTGAGCTATTATGAGTTTGAAGCTTATGCCAAAGATGCATCGAAAATACAAGCTGGCGAATATTTAGAATTAACATTCAATTCGGCTGGTGACACTACGAGTTCGATTTGGCTTTCTAAGGCTTATGTCAAACAAGAAGGAAATAAATACTATGTTTTAAAAGATGTTCATGGCAAATTGAAAAAGCAGTATGTGACCGTTGGAAAAATCGTATGGGGCGATACGATGGAAATCAAAGATGGACTTTCAGACACAGATTATATTGCGTTTGCGTATAGTAAAAACGCAAAAGAAGGCGTTAAGACGCAAAAATCTTCGGAGGCTACATCATGATTGAAAACATAAGATTATCATTTCGAGGTATTTTTACGCATAAAATGCGATCATTTCTTACAATGCTAGGAATCATTATTGGGATTGCCTCTATCATTGCGATTGTTTCTACAATTAAAGGGACAAATGATCAGATTGAAAAGAATTTAATTGGTTCCGGAAATAACACAGTAAAACTAGCTTTGTATCAAGAAGATTGGGAATACTCTTTTGATTCTGGTATTCCTAATGGAGTTCCAACTGTTTCAAAAGACACACTTAAATCCTTAAAAAACATTGATCACGTAGAAGGTGTTTCTCTGTATCGTTCTAGGCAAAGTTATCAAGCCATCTTCCGCAATAATACATCTTTAGACGGTGGATACATCATGGGTGTCCAACAAGATTATTTCTCTATTAGCGGGTTAACTATCAAAAAAGGAAGAGGCATTACAGATAAAGACAACAAAAAGTTTAGACAAGTTGCCGTCTTAGACGAAACAAGCGCAAGACTTCTATTTGGCGAAGATGATCCAATCGGTAAAACCATAGAAATTTCTTCAACACCATTCACCATTGTTGGTGTTTGTGCCAATAAAGAAAATTTTGAACCTTCTATGGATAGCATTGATGAATATTATACATACAATCAATCTACTGGTTCTAAAGTCTATGTTCCTATTGAGTCTTGGCCATTATTCTATCAGTTTGATGAACCTCAAAGTGCTTTACTGAAGGTGGATGCGACTTCAAATATGACTAGTGTTGGAAAAGAAGCAGCCGATGTATTAAATACATATGTCTCTTCTTCAAATGTTCAATACAAAGCACAAGACTTATTGAAGCAGGCAAAAGATATTCAAAATCTTTCTAAATCCACAAATGCCATGTTAATCTGGATTGCCGGTATTTCCTTACTTGTTGGTGGTATTGGTGTTATGAACATCATGTTAGTAACAGTAACAGAAAGAACGAAAGAAATTGGTCTTAAAAAAGCCATTGGTGCTAAGAAAAAAGCCATCCTATTTCAATTCTTAACTGAAGCGATAGTACTTACTTCAATTGGAGGTATTGCAGGTGTAATAACAGGTATTGGCTTAGCTAAATTAATATCTATTCTAAATGGTACACCTGTATCCATTAGTATTCCTGCCATGATACTATCTGTATTATTCTCTATGGCAATCGGTATTATTTTTGGATTGTTACCAAGTTATAAAGCTGCAAATCTTGATCCAATTGAAGCTTTAAGACATGAATAAAAGTTGTAACGAGAAAATTCGTTGCAACTTTTGTAAGCGTCAAATTTGAAGGTGGTACAAAATATAGTTGAGACATGACATAATCTTTGTGTAAGTAGATGGTGATTAAACTACATGGCTAAGATCAACAATGTACACAAGGATGAGCCAGACACTTTCGATTTTGTTAAAGTGAATGTATTAGATGATAAAACTAGAAACGGTAATAATTGTACTGTTCGTTACAACGGTGTTTCTTTCTGTCTGACAAAAGAAAACATGGACTTGGTTTTTGAGTTTATTCAGAGGATGAATCATGCTGGATCTTTCTAAAATCGAAAATATTTATTTAGCTCCTGGAGCCACGGATCTAAGAAAATCAATCGACGGATGTAGTAATATTGTTCAGTATCAAATGTTTCTTGATCCTTTCAGCCCTTCTATATTTATCTTCTGCAACCGAACAAAGACAACAATCAAAGTTTTAGAATGGGATGGAAATGGATTCTGGCTTCATACAAAGAAACTGATTGGTAAGGATCGCTTTCGATGGCCCAAATCAAAAGAAGAAGCGAGTATGCTGATTGACAAAAGGCAGTTGTCATGGTTACTGGATGGCCTTGAAATCGAGCAGAAACATGCTCATCACAAAATAGATGCAGTCATTTGAAAAGCGCTTTATTTAAAGTGAAAATGACTGCATTTTATGATATAATAAACAGGTATAAATGAGGCCTGTATGACTGTAAAAGATATTGATTCCATGTCGTTTGACGAACTTAAAAATGAATTTATCCAGTTTAGAAAAATGATGATGGATCATATTTCAGAACAGGAAAAACAAATCCAGGACTATAAGAAGAAAAATGAAGAACTGACTGTAAACATTAAAGAATTACAGTTGGAACTGGCTATTGAAAAAGAAAAATACAAACAGGTGGTAGCTGCTAAATACCAGTCACAGAAGAATCAGATTGCACTGGATATGCCAACTTTATTTGATGATATAGAAGAAGAGGCATTAAAAGTAGAAGATTCAGAAATTGAAGAAGTAATAACAGTTGGTGAACACACAAGAGTTCGCCGTCCTAAGGAACAACATTTGTCTTATGATCACCTGCCAAAAGTAGATGAATATCTGTCTGTACCAGAAGGTGAAGATATCTGTGAAAAATGTGGTTCAAAAATGCATATAAAGAAACATCAGACAAAAGAAGAATTGGTATATGAACCAGCTCGTCTTTTTGTACGTGTTACACATATACCTGTATTAGAATGTGAAAACTGCCAAATCTATAGTGAAGAAGGAAAATCAACATATCATACAGTAACACATCATTTTTTATTTGACAGAAGTATATGTTCACCAGAACTTTTGGCATACATAATCGATATGAAATACAATAATGGTCTTCCATTGTATACAATAGAAAAGATATTTCAAAGAGATCACACAATCATACCAAGACAAAACATGTCAAACTGGGTGATTGGAAGCATGAAATATCTGGAACCATTCTACAATCTGATGAAAGAGGATCTTTTAAGGATGAAGCTTATACATGCAGATGAAACTACAACTCAGGTATTGAATGAAGAAGGAAAGCCAAGTACATCCACATCCTATATGTGGGTATATCGTTCCAATAAGCATGAAGTGCCGATTGTACTGTATGATTACCATTCTACAAGATCAGGAGACTGTCCAAAAGAATTCCTAAAAGGATATAGCGGATATCTAGAATCAGACGCATACGACGGATACAATAAAGTCGAAAACGTAATTCGATGTCTGTGTAATGTCCATGCCTTAAGTAAATTCAAGGATTCATATAAACTGCTTCCAAACAATAAGGAACGAAAAACGAGCGATGAGGCAAAAGCCATACAGAAATATGACGAAATCATCCACCATTCAAATCTTATTGATGAAAAAGCAGCTGAAAAATATTCGAATCCTGAAAAGCGAATGGAATATATCACAAAGAGACGAAAAGAAGAACTCAAGCCAAAGTTTGAGAAGTTTTTATCGTATCTTGAAGAAATCGAACCAAGAAACAAAGGCAAATATTCCATGAGCAAAGCAATCCAGTATGTATTGAACAACAAAGAAGGACTTATGGAATTTACAAATGATGCGATCATCCCACATGACAATACAAGCTGTGAAAGAAGTATACGCCCATTTGTAGTCATACGAAATCGATGCAAATTCAGCGTAAGCGTACATGGAGCACAAGCGAGTGCCATGATCTATTCATTAGTAATCAGCTGTATAGAAAATAAACAGAATCCATACATGTACTTTACTCATTCATTTGAAAATCTACCAAAATTAGATTTAACAAATAAAGAAGAACTGAGAAAGTATTTGCCATACAGTCGAGAACTACCAAGCTATATCCGAACATTATCAAAGAGCGAAATAAAAGCCATCCTTAATGAAGCCAACTCACAAGTGTGATCCAGCAAGGATGGCTTTATTATATATTCGTCAGCAGTTTATTTGTACCACCTTCAAATTTGACGCTTACTCTCATATCGTAGAAGATGAGCTTTTTCAAGAAAATACAATAACTATCGTCGTATCTCATGATAATGAATGGAATGATTATGTAGATCAGATAGTTAAATTATGAGAAATCTAAAGACGAATTATAAGGATTATCAAATAAAATCATAAATAGTGTATTGCCGCACTCTAAACAGCTACCAAAGAATCTATATGTAAAATAGAAAAGATCCGATTGGCAATGACATAGTATCATTTCAAATTGGATCTTTTAATATGGGCTCTATTTGACGCTTACCTCTTCGTGGATTTATTGGCTCTGAGTAATGGATTGGGTGGTTCTCAGTGCTGGACGGTATGGCTCTGAATGCGTGGAATACTCACAATATAAATAAAATTAAAGCAATCGTACAACACAATTAGATACATAATCACAAAATCTAATTATATTGCAATATACATCCATTCCAATTTGAAGTGTCTGGCATAAAAATACGACCTCCTTGTGGCTCTATTATTTCACAAAGAGATTGTTCTTTTAATATAGGTCCTATTTGACACTTACGTTTATTTGTACCATCTTTAAATTTAACGCTTATGAATTTATTGTGCCAAAAAAAATTCCGTAGACAAACCCGAGTCTATAACCCTAAAGCTTGTACAATACGGAATACTTTTTATTTATTTTTTTATTCTGAAATTTAAATCTCTTTTACTTCATAACAATCTCAACTTGATACAATTAAAAACCAAGAACCTGCGAATACAGCAGGACTTTCAAGATCTTCCAATTCATCAAGTTCAGTTAAATCATCGGAATATGAATCTAAAATTTTTGATTCTTTTTTAAAATCTTCCATCTTAATCTCTCCTTTCTCATTTTGTACAAAATCATATAATCAAAAGAATACATAGGCCTAATTCTTTTTGATTCTAAAACAGTGAAGAATTGTAAATATATATTGACATCACACAAAAATCTTTTATAACTAAAATGATTTTTTATGATTATATTTTCTTAATATTCCATAACGTAAAATATTATAGCCGTCAGTTTCTAATAAAGGAATAGGTAATAAATTAAACATAATAAAGCTTAAAGTCGGTATACACTCTTTCAAACAATTTAATCTCCATAAAATCATACAGCTAATAATATTGAAAAGAATTCCTGAATAGAATACTATAATTTTTTCATAATTTGGTAACATATATGCTTCGCTGGTATCACATACTATAGATGGGCAAATCCATTTAAATTTAAATTTATAACTTACTGCTTTCTTTCCAAAAAGACGTAATGCAGTACTGTGCCCCAATTCATGAATTAAAATGCTCAACATTAAAATCAAAGTAGGTTCAAAAGTTTCATCAACATCTATATTTATGGATTGATATAGCATAACAATTAATATGGGAATTGATAGTACGATTAGAATAATAATCAAAATATCTTTTATACTCCATTTAATTTCTGTTAAACATATGCCACTAAACTTATCCTGAACAAATTCATAAGACTTTTGATAATACTTATTTGATGTTGTGTCTTTAATTACACATTCAACATGATTGTCATCTAAAATTTCGTAGTGTTCGTAAAATCCAAAATAATACTTATGAAATTTCATGATTATCAAATAATTGTTTATATCGTGATATTAGTTTCGGACTAAACAAATGCGCACAAAGTTCACAAGGATTCACAACTCTATCAGGTAGTTCTATATCTTCAAAATTCTTTATATACTCATAGAAGCATCTCATTTCAGAATTTCGTAAAGCATACAAAAGTTTGTTATTTTTCGCTTTGAACAATGCCTCTTCTAATGACAATTCGTTAAAATCCCCTATACACAATCCAGTATCAACAACAGCCTGTGAACAACACGGCAAAATTCGCCCATCATATAAAACAACTAACATCCCATTATAAGTACATCGTAACTTTTGTGAATTTGATTCATATATTTTTTCAAATTGGTGTGGTTTAAAATTTTTCTTTGCAGCACCAACAGGCAAACAAGGAACAATTTCAAGATTCGTAGCATATAAACAATCATCCAATGAATCAATAATTTCTGATACCTTTTCATCTTTTAATTTCACAATCGCCAAAGATGTCGGTAGCCCCAATTGCATAGTAGCTTTTAATATATTTCTTATATTATTTACATCAATGTATTCGCTATGGTATGAATCATAACTAATGCTTAAATGGTTTAATCCTCTTTCCTTTAGCTCTTTAATTTTGGTAATAACCAGATCATAATTGGATGCCCAGTATCCATTTGTAATAGTTGTGACTCTTTTTCCAGATAATGATGCCAACTTAATCAATTCCCTCAAATCATTATAAATTAGAAATGGTTCTCCTCCTGTAAATGCTATTGTTTTAATATAATCGAGTTTACTAGCAGAATTAATATATTCACGTACTCTATTTATGTCTAAGCTCATCGTGCATGTTGGAGATGACTCAAAGCAACAAATTTCACACTGTGCAGAACATTTTTGTGTTAGCGTAAACGCAAGAACATCATAAGGATTTTTTCCTTTAATCTTTATGTTTTGTGACATATATACCTCCAACTCTCTTACCACACAAAAGTACTAAAATTATAATAATAATTATGATAGAATAAACGATTGACGGAGTTATAGTATAAACCCATTTAAATGTTTCAAAGTCCAGTTTGATACTTTCTAAAGACTTGTGTGCTATTGGAATTCCAGAAATATATCTAACAGTTACTGTTGCCAAACTATTGGCATCACATGGATTTGTTAATCCAAATGTAAAAATATTTAACACGTCAAATATAATAAAAAACACTAATTGAAAAGCTGTTGCATCTAAAGCCTTTTTGAAGATTATGCTCATTAAGCATGCGAACGTTATCGTAAACAATAATGCTGCTGCAATTGAACACACTATCAGTAGTAAATAATCTAAATCTGTAAAATTAATAGAAATTGCATATCCGATAATAAACGCTGTCGTAATTATTAATGTATATGCATATAAAATTAGCGATTTAAACAAAATCTGTACAGCCAATGAATATCCTAATTGTGAAATATACTTATCCGTTCCTTTTATAGAATCCTCCGTAAATAAATAAATATAGACAAAGCCTAAGAAAATAAAACTAAATTGAGTGTAAGCTTGGAATATATTTAACATTTTTACCTTGCTCGTTAAATTTTCATTAAACGCATTTCCTGTAATAATACCAACCAAACCAATTGAAATAATAATTAATGGTAAAATGATATGAATTTTTTTATACTTCATTCTTTTTATCTCAAATTTAAATAATCTACTCATAAGAATCAGCTCCAAACGTAATTAAATCTTTAAACCTATTATCAATTAATTCTTCATTTTGAATTTTTTTTATGGTTTTGAATTTTGGTATAAAACAATAAACTTCCCCATTTAATTTAATTATTTCATTAAGATTATGCGAGACATAAAAAACAACGATATCTTTTTGCGAAACAGAGATTAAAGCATCTAATAAAAATTGTTTATTTGTAATATCTAAAGCATTAGAAGCTTCATCTAACAATAAATATTTTTTATGTAGTGCCAAGCTTGAAAAAATTTCAACTACTTTCTTTTCTCCACTACTAAGTTTCTTTACAGTTTGTCTTTCAAGTTTCTCTACAAACTGATAAATATTACCATATTTATTCTTAACATAATTACAATTTTCATTCCCAAGTAATAACATTATGTCTTTCACTTTTACTTCTTCAGGTATTGAAATGTAATTTGAAACCATAAAGTTCATATTTAGTAATTCACTTGGAACAACACCTCTCATTGGATTAATTATTCCAGCTAGTGTTTTAAGTAACGTAGATTTTCCACAACCATTATCTCCGACAAAAGATATTATCCCATGATCAGGCACACTAATCGAAACGTCTGAATAAAGTAAATTTTCAGGATAACCAATGTCTAAAGTAATTTCCATTTAACATCACCTCTTTTTCCTATCTATAAATTAACACAAAAAAACAAGGACTGTTTAATCCTTGTATAAAGTGGCGTATTTTATGGATGAAATGGAATAATTATTAACACAGAAAACATATTATCAGTTATGTCCATTCTTATTTCTCCTTGATATTTACTTACCACAGATTTCACACTTTTAATTCCTAAGCCGCTATGACCTTCCTTAGTAGACATAAGTTCTTCTTTATTGTATCTAATTTCATTATTAAAGGCGTTTTTGATTTTTATCACAAGATTATTTTTAACTTCTTTTATTCGAAGAATTATTTGCCTTTCTTCAGAAATATTAGTATTCACTGCATCAATAGAATTATCAATAAGATTAGATAGTATAGTAACTAAGTCATAATCAGAAAGAATTCCTATATTTGTGTCATCACATTTCACGCTCAATTCAATGCCATTTCTCTTTGCTTGATCAAGCTTATCGTTTATTAAAGCTTCTAAGATTTTATTATCTGAATAAAACCGTATATTATCTTTATCAATATGAGACATAATATCATTCACATATACACTCATGCATTCTGGCAAATTATCTTTAATTACAGATAAATGATTTTTTAAATCATGACGAAAAATACTATTTTCTTGATCTTGATTTTTAACATTTTCATAATATTTCATCAATAGATCAGATTTTTGATTCACAATTCTCATTTCTTTTTCTAAAAGATTATTATTTACTTTTGTTTGTGCACTATAGACCAAAAATAAATCCAAAAGTAAAATAAATAAAATGACAAAACACACAAAGAATTGAAATAATAAATCTTTAAAATATAATAAAAAGGATATTAAAATAAGACATAAAAGCCAAGAAAAGACTAATGAACCTACGTAAATAATCAATTCTTTTTTGGCAAGATTTTTATAGGAAATCCCAATCAACTTTGCGTTTAAAAAACTATACAAAATAATAATAATTAATGTAGTTAACAAAATAGAGAAATAACTCAATTCTAATACAGAATTTCTTTGCATGTCAAAAAAGCGAATAATAAGATTGGTGAATATTGATGCAAATAAATCAGAAAACATAAGTATAAAGAAAAATACGACTTGAGTAATATATTCGCTTTTTTCTTCAAAATGGTAGAAAATACGAATAAATAAAAAGCCAAGCAAACTTGTAAAGATATAACTGCAGTATCCAAAATCAGAATAAACAAAAACAAACATCAAGGCGAGTAAACAAACTGTCAACATTTTCTGAAACTGAGACAATCGCACAATGTATCGAGAATCATAGAAATGAAAATATAGATAATTCAAAATCATTCCATTAAACAGTAGCAGTATATCAACAAAAAATTTTTGATATATCATAAATCTATTGATCCATTTCTTTTGATATCGCATTTAAATATGCGTCTTTGATTTGTTTCTTTTTCAATTTAGAAATGGGTATAATTATATCTTTTTCTAAAATTAAATCGTTCAAATGGATGTTTTGAATATAGTCTATATTGACTAAAAAAGCTTTATGTGGACTAATAAAATGGTACTGTTTAAATCTTTCTTCCAATTTATAGATGGTATCATAAAATTGATAGATACTATCGCTATTTGTGTACAGATTTATTTTACGTTCACTATATTCAAAATACATGATATCATTTACCTTTAATTTTACTAAACCATGGTTTGTTTGAAAATATTCATAGATATCTATCTGACTATTTTGTAATAGTATAGTCATATCATCTAAAGTTTTAAATAACATTGTTTTATCCAGTGGTTTATCAAGATAATCAAATACATGCAATCTATAGGCTACATTTTTATATTTAGGAAATCCAGAAACTATTATTATATATGTGTCTAAGTCGTAGTTACGAATCATAGTCGCAATCTCTATACCATTCAAGTTGATCATTTCAATATCTAAAAAAATACAGTCATATTTAACTTTTGATTTAATAAAATCCTCTCCAGAATTAAAAATAGATATTTCCACCTTATTTTCTCCATAATATTCAATAATATATGATTTAATCTTATTGCAAAATTGAATATCATCATCACAAATTGCGAATTTATACTGCTTTATCATTTATAACACCTACTTTACATCATTATATCAGATTTGAAATCAACCTTTTACAAAATTGTGTATAACATGAGTATTACGCCATCTGAAGGCCATGCAGTACGCTAGAGAAGTCCACACAATCTGTTACATAAGTCCACTCACTTTTAAATATGAATACGTTATACAAGTCCATTAAAAAAACACGGGATTAGCCGCAATATCATTAAGTTAAGAAATGACATTGGGCAATCCCTCCCTTTTTATTTGTTGTCCAAGTCCAATATCAGCTATAAACCGTTTTGGGGTATATGCCGCCCCTT